>LFIK01000020.1_pt1 | contig 103699 bp, 88 predicted proteins | sample 643401 | NCBI WGS metagenome assembly LFIK01 (sample SAMN03777447, study PRJNA286221) | soda lake metagenome | biome: soda lake; feature: Kulunda steppe; material: water; isolation source: sample T5-Br brine of Lake Tanatar-5 | place: Russia: Kulunda steppe | collected 2010-07
CCGGCTCGGTGGCTCGCGGCGGCCCGGCACACACCCTGAGCTTTATTCAACTGGCGAACTTCAGCGACATCAAGAGCGAAGTGGGCATCGCCGGTGCCGACCTGCTGCTGTCCGATGTGGCCGACATACTGCGGGAACGCTTCAGCGACGCCCTGGTGATCGCCCGTTTTCTTGACGACGTGTTCACCCTCATTTGCGACAACAACCTGAGAGACAGCGAACAGGCGGTGACCGCCGCCATCCGGCAGATCACGGAACATCTGTTCGAAATCAATCAGAAGACCGTTCAGGTACAACTGCACGCCGGTCTCTGCGAGATCAGCGAGACCAATGGCAGCAGCACGGAAGTGATCACCCAGGCCCACGAAGCCTGTATGATGGCTATCCGTCAGTCGGTACCGGTACGCGTCTGGGAGCCCGGTGCCAGCGACGCCGGAGAAAATACCATCACCACCCAGTTGCGCGACGCCCTGGAAAGCGACCGGCTGCGCATCCTGTATCAGCCCATCCTCAACCTGCGCCAGGGCAATGAAGAAACCTATGAAGTGCTGGTGCGCATGGAGGGCGAGCACGAACTGATCGAGCCGCAAGCATTTCTGGACGCCGCAGACGTAGCCGATCTCGGCGGCCAGCTGGATCGCTGGGTCTTCCGCCGGGCAGTGACAGAACTGAGCCAGCACCGACAGGCCCGGGGCACCTCAACTCGCATGTTTGTGCACCTCACCGCAGGCACGGTGCACGACCCTACCTTCCTCCCCTGGGCCAACAAGGTGCTGCGGGAAATGCGCCTGCCGGGTGACGCCATTGTCTTCCAGATATCCGAGCGGGTGGCCCAGAACCAATTGAAAACCATGAAGGCATTTGCCAAGGGTCTGAGTGTGCTGCACGCCGGTCTGGCCATTGGTCGTTTTGGTCATCTGGAGAAACGCGAGGCATTGTTTCGCCATCTCAGTGTCGATTACGTCAAGGTGGACCCCGAGTTCACACAAAACCTGGAGCGTACGGCCAATCAGGAACGCCTGGCCGAATTGCTGGACGTAATTCACAAGACAGAGGCATCATCCATCGTGCCTCACATAGAGAACGCGGCAATTCTGGGGAATCTGTGGCAATTGGGTGTGCATTACGTGCAGGGCTACTATGTGCAGGCCCCAGTCGACGAAATGAGCTTCCAGTTTGAAGAAGAGGATGACTGATCAGTCATCCTCCAACTGATGCTGTTCCTTGAAGCCCAGCAGGTACAGAATGCCGTCCAGGCCCAGAGTACTCAGTGCCTGCTTGGCGTTCTTCTGCACAATGGGCTTGGCGCGAAAGGCAATGCCCAGCCCCGCCACATTCAGCATGGGCAGATCATTGGCACCATCACCCACGGCAATGACCTGTTCCAGTGAAATGTTTTCGTTGCGGGCAATGGTCTGCAGCAACTCTGCCTTGCGTTCACCGTCGACTATGGTGCCGCTGACCTCACCGGTGAGCTTGCCCTGATCATCAAAGGTCAGGGTATTGGCATAGACATAATCAATACCCAGACGCTGTTGCAGGTATTCACCGAAATAGCTGAAGCCGCCGGACAGGATGGCGGTTTTGTAACCCAGGGCTTTTACATGGCGAATCAGGCGCTCGGCGCCTTCGGTGACCGGCAGTCGTGCCGCGATATCCGCCAGCACCGACTCATCCAGCCCTTTCAGCAAAGCCATGCGCTGGCGAAAACTTTCCTGGAAGTCCAGTTCGCCCCGCATGGCGGCTTCCGTGATGGCGGCCACCTGTTCACCCACGCCGGCGGCGTGGGCCAGCTCATCGATGACTTCGGTCTCGATGAGTGTGGAGTCCATATCAAAGCAGATCAGGCGGCGGTTGCGACGGTACAGGGTGTCTTCCTGGAAGGCGATATCCACTTCCAGATCTTCCGCCGCCTGCACCAGACGTGAGCGCATGGCGTCTGCATCCACCGGCTCGCCACGCACGGAAATTTCCACACAGGCCCGGGTACCCGGCCGTGCATCCCCCAGAGGGACGCGACCGGACAGGCGGACAATATCGTCGATGTTCAGGCCCTGTTCGGCCACCACCTCGGCCATGCGGGCAAAGTGCTCGGCGGTGATCTTGCGGGCCAGCAGGGTCACGATGTAGCGCTTCTTGCCCTGACCACTGGCCCAGTGCCGGTAGTCTTCGGCAGTCACCGGCGTGAACTGGACGCTGACGTCCATTTCATGGCCCTTGTAGAGCAGGTCCTTGAGCACCGTACTGGCCAGCCCTTCCCGGGGCAGCTCTATCAGCATTCCCAGGTTCAACTGGTCATGAATCACCGACTGGCCAATATCCAGAATGGCAATGTCATGCTGTGCCAGCAGGCTGGAAAACGCCAGGGTCAGGCCCCGACGATCCGCCCCTGACACGCGCAGCAGAATGACTTCGGTCTGATCGGACACGTGCTCAGTCTGCCAGTGCCTGGAGTACCTTGCGCGCACGCTCGCGCAGCGCCTCGACGGTTTCATCCACTTCGTGTGTGGACATCGCCCGTGGGCAATCCGGGCTCATCAGGAACAGGCCATGGGCTATGGCTTCCAGTTCAGCTTTAATCACTTGATCTTTATTACTCATGGCGCAGTCCTCGGCTATTCAGGGGTGGTGAGTACACTGGTCAGCAGGTAGACTAGCCGCCTGTTGCATGCCGCCTGCCGTCCATCGTATTTGCGCGCATTGTAACGGCAATTCAGCTGGATTACAGCCACTCAGGCACCACTTTAACGTCCCTTGCGCAAGCATCAGGGCCCGGATTGACTGAACGGACCATGTGGAAATCGTTGCATCAACTCTATCGCTCGCCCACACGCCTGCTGGTCATTGGCAGCCTGCTTCTCCTGTTGCTCATCAACACTCTGGTCTTGGTCTGGCCGTCCCAGTCTCAGCTCAGCGCCCTGTGGCATCGCCAGGGCGAGAGGCTGAGCAGCGAGTATGCGCACCAGGCCAGCCGACTGCTGGCTCTGGAGGACCGGATCAGCCTCACCGTTGAGGTTCAGCGCTGGGCTCGACAGGATGACGTGCTGGGCATCGAGGTCATGGACAACCAGGGGCGAGTGATTACCGAGTCGGGACAGACGCGTTTTCAGGCCCCCATTGATTTCAGCCAGCCACTCTACTACGAAAACGAGCTTCTGGGCACGTTGACGCTCTGGCAGGACGACGCGCAATTGCGCTTGGGTGTATGGCGCAGTCTGGTAATGGTGGTGACCTCGGGCGCCCTGTTTGCGAGCCTGGGCTTCTGGCTGTGGCGGCGCGTCCTCGGGCGTCAACAGGCGCTGCAGAGAACCCTCAATACGCAGTTGCAGCAGCATTTCCCCGAGGTTCAGCCCGACACGCTGATAGAACCGGCGCAACAGACAGAGCAGATCATCCAGCAACTGGACGAGTACTATCACAGCAGCCTCCAGGTCATGGAAACCATGCAGCGTCGACTGGCAGACCATCAACTGGCGGACATTCATCAGCAATATCTGGCCAGCGAACTGCCCGGAGACATTGTTGACGGGGCACTGGTGAAGATTGACCTGCTGAATCTGGATGAGCTGGACGAGCGACTCACGCCAGAGGCCATCAAACGACTGCTGGACAGTACCCGACAACGGTGCGAGGACGTCATGCGTCTGTACAACGCGGAAAGCACCCAGCACCCCTGGTTGTTTCTGGTTCGCGACCACAGTGACGAAGGCGATTTTGTCCACCGGGCGCTCTGTGCCGGCTATGTACTCAACCATCTGTTGCAGGCCGACGCGCAATGGGGTTTGCGTCCGGCGCCGCAGTTCAGTGTTTCCATCATGGCCGGCACCCTCTATGCCGGCATCCAGACCGGAGGCGGTCTGCCTGTGCTCACGGTCTTTGGTCATGCGGTAAAACAGCTGGACACCCTCAGCCTGTACAACATCGGTGAACAGATACTGGTGGGCGAACAGACATTCCATTACGCCCAGCTCGGAAATGTGGTCGAGGCAGAAATCTACCGGGATATCGTGATGCCGGATTCGGAAACGCTGGAGATATGGCGCCTCACCGGTTTTGTCGACAACTGGAAGCGGGTCCTGGAGCGTCAAATCGAATCACTGCAGGAGCGCGCCTGACCCATGCGCCGCCACCCTCCGGCCGTCTATCTGATTCTGATTCTGACTCTGGTCGCCCTGGCCTTGTGGGGGTTGCGCTCGGGCACGCTAACCCTGAGTCTGCTGGACATTGTGCGGGCGCCCTTCATACCGGACCCCATGCCGCTGTTGAACACCGTGGTCTGGGACATTCGCGCGCCCCGACTGGTCATGGCGGGGCTCATCGGTGCCGGGCTGGCCATTGCCGGCACGGCCCTCCAGGCCCTGTTTCGCAACCCCCTGGCAGAACCCACCGTACTGGGCATCACCTCAGGTGCCACCGCGTTTGCGCTGGGGATCATGATTCTGTGGCCCGCCTTGTTCAGTAGCCTGCAGGGTTTGCTGGGGCTCACCGCCCTGCCCGCACTGGCCAGCTTGGGGGCGGCCTTCACCCTGTCCATCATGCTGCTGTTGAGCCGCCATCACGGCTGGGACCCCAATCGGGTTATTCTCATCGGGATTGCCATCAACGTCTTTGCCGGTGCCCTGCTGGGGCTCTGCGCGTACCTGGCCACCGACCAGCAACTGCGACTGCTGTCCTTCTGGAGCCTTGGCTCGCTGTCGGCAGCAGACTGGGAAAAAGCCCGCATACTCACTGTCGCCCTGGGGCTGGGCAGTGTCATCCTGCTCACCCAATGGCGTTTTCTCAATGCCTTGTTGCTGGGTGAATCCGAGGCCTATCATCTGGGGTTCCCGGTCAAACGGGCGAAAAAACTCTGTCTGGTGGCGGTGGCGCTGATCAGTGGTGCCGCCGTGGCCTTTACCGGCATGATCGGTTTTGTCGGTCTGGTCATGCCCCACATCATGCGGTTGCTGTTCGGCCCCAACCATCGGCACCTGCTCTGGTACGCCATGGCCGGCGGGGCCGGTCTGCTGATGTTTGCCGACACCCTGGCGCGGATCGTCATCGCACCGGTGGAAATGCCGGTGGGTATTATTACTGCGCTGATTGGCGGACCCTTTTTCATTCTACTGCTGGTGTACTCGCGCGTATGGCATCAACCCTCCTGACCCTGCAAGACCTGAGCTATGCCCGCGGCGGTCGTCATCTGGTCCAGGGCATCAACCTCAGCCTGGAAGCCGGCGAGGCACTGGCCCTGGTGGGCATGAACGGCGCTGGCAAATCAACGCTGCTCAAGTGCCTGACCGGTGAGTGGGTACCCACCTCGGGGCAGGTAATGATGGCCGACGGGCCGCTGAAAGCTTACCCGGGCGAGGATCGCGCCCGCTGGCTGGGCGTGCTGCCCCAGTCGTCAGCCCTGAGCTTTCCTTTTGAGGTCCATGAGGTGGTGGCCCTGGGGCGTTATCCTCACCGCACCGGCAGTCAGCGTGATCAGGCCATTGTGGCCGCTGCGGCAGAAGCCTGCGACATCAACCACCTGATGGCCAAACCCTACACCGCCTGCTCGGGCGGCGAACAGCAACGGGTTCATCTGGCCCGGGTGCTGGCACAGATCTGGGAGCCCGTGCCCGACCGCCAGCGCATCTTGCTGCTGGACGAGCCCGTAAGCGGCCTGGATCTGGCACACCAGCACGCACTGTTCCAACGTATGGCACCGCTACAGGCTCAGGGTGTGGGCATTGTCTTCGTGGTACACGACCTGAATCTGGCGGCGCGTTATGCCGACCGGATGGCCGTTCTGGATCAGGGCCGACTGGCCTGTGTGGATACGCCGGATGCCGTCATGACGCCGGAACGGATCCGCACCCATTTCCAGCTTGAGGTTGACATCATCCCCCATCCCCGGCTAGGTTCCCCGACCCTGATCACCCGCTGAACGAGGTTGCCATGGCCAACGCGCTCTGCCATTTCAATGACATTCCGGAAGGCGAATCCAAAGCTTTTACCGCCGACGGCGTGCCACTTTTTGCCGTCAAGAAGGACGCCGAGCTCTATATCTACAAGAACGAGTGCCCGCATCTCGGGGTGACTCTGGAATGGAAGGAGGACCGGTTTCTCGATCTGGACGGCGAACTGATCGAGTGCGCCATGCACGGCGCGCTGTTCAATATCACCGATGGCCAGTGCATCGCCGGACCCTGTCAGGGTGACTCTCTGCGCGCCCTGCCCTGGAAAATGGACGACGGCTACATCTATCTGCTGGCCATGGGCGAGAACTGAGGTCAGGTCACCGGCAGCCGGCCCGTGACTTCATAGACTTCGGGCGTGATGCGGGTACTCAGGGCGATCACTTCAACACCCCCGGCACGGGCGCGCTCCAGGGCGGCGGCATAGTCCGGGTCGATGTGCCGCGCCGGCTGTACCGTGTGGATGCCGGTATGCGCCACATTGAACACCAGACAGGCCCGATGCCCCTGTGCCACCACCTCGACCAGTTCCTCCAGATGCCGACTGGCACGGGCACTCACCGCATCGGGGAAAGCCCCCTGGCCGCCGTCTGCGTGCTGTAACAGGGTTACGTTTTTCACCTCCAGAAACCATTGGGTATCACCGCGGGCACACCAGAGGTCGATCCGGCTGCGCTGATCGCGCCCGTAGCGCACTTCACGCTGCACCTGGTCGGGCATTTCCAGACCGTCCACGCGCCCCTGGCGCACTGCCTCTTCCACCACGGCGTTGGCGCGGCCCGTATTCACGTTGATCATGAACCCGTGATGATCCTGCGCCAGCTCCCAGGTGTGCCGGTACTTGCGCTTCGGGTTGCCACTGTCCCAGTACCAGACCCGGTAGCCCGGTTCGGCACAGGCGGTCATGCGCCCGGTATTGGGACAGTGCAGCGTCAGGACCTCGCCACTGTCGTCGGCACGCACATCCGCCAGAAACCGCTTGTAACGGCGTATCAATACGCCGGTCTTGAGCTCGGGCAATCTCACGCCGTTCTCCGGCGAGCCAGAAAACGGCTCATGCGCTGTACCGCTTCCTCCAGCCGTGGCACATCACAGGTATAGGCAAAACGCACGTAATGGCCCGGATTGTCGCCACCGAAATCATGGCCTGGCGTCACCGCCACATGCTCCTCGGCCAGCAGGTCATAGCAGAACTGATCGGCGTCCATGCCGGTGGCGGAGACGTCGGCGTAGAGATAAAAGGCGCCCTCGCCATCCACCGGCAAGGTCAGACCCAGCGCTTTCACGCCAGTCAGCAGACTGTCCCGGCGCCGGCGAAAGGCCTCCCGGCGGGTCTCGTATTCGGCCAGCATGTCCGGCTGCAGGGCTCTCAACGCGGCATGCTGCGAGAGGGTCGGTGGCGCCAGAAACAGGTTCTGGCACACCCGGTTGGCTGCATCCACGGCGTACTCGGGGACCACGGCCCAGCCCAGGCGCCAGCCGGTCATACCAAAATATTTGGAGAAACTGTTTACCACCCAGGCGTCATCGGACTGTTCCAGTATGCTATGCGGGCGCTCACCGGTGTGATCCAGCCCCTGATAGATTTCATCCACGATCAGGTGCGCGTCTGCCCGGGCACACCAGTCACTGAGCGTCGCCAAGGCGCTGCGGTTGAGCACCTTGCCCGTGGGATTGGCCGGGCTGGACACCAGCAAGACGCGGGTCTCGGACCGCCAGTGCGCCTGCAACCAGTCCGTGTCCAGTTCAAAGCCGTTATCCGGCGACAGGGCCTCGGTGCGCGGTGCAATATTGAGCAACGCACTGATCTGCCGGTTGCAGGGGTACCCCGGCTCCGGTAGCAAGAGATCCTCGCCGGCGTCCAGGATCAGACTCAACACCACCTGCAACGCCCCCGAGGCGCCGGGGGTGAGAATAAAGCGCTCCGGGGCAATCGCGCAGTTGAAACGCTGCCGGTAATAGTCTGCCAGCGCCTGTTGCAAGGCCGGCAGACCGGCCGATGGAGTATAAAAGGTCTGCCCCGCATCCAGTGCGTCCTTGCCGGCATCAACCACCGCCTGAGGGGTGGGAAAATCTGGCTCGCCTACCTCCAGATGAATGACATCATGACCCTCGGCCATGAGCCGGTGGGCTTCCCCCACCAGGTGCATGACCTGAAATGAGGCAATGGATTGCTCTCTGCGTCCCAAACGTGGCATAGGGCCCCCTTGATCGATTCAGCGTCGAATTATGCCACAACTCAGGACGGTCCGGGCAGGCACTGCAGACGGTTGCGGCAACGCCCTCCCTAGGAATTACCGGACAACACGTTAAACTGTCGCCATGACGACACGGTCCTCTTCCTACATCGGGCGCTTTGCCCCCTCGCCCTCCGGCCCTCTGCACCTGGGTTCCATGGTGGCTGCATTGGGCAGCTACCTGGACGCGCGTGCGCAGGGCGGCCGCTGGCTGGTGCGCATGGAAGACATAGACCCGCCGCGCGAGCAACCGGGGGCCGCTGATGACATTCTGCGCACCCTGGAGGCCTTCGGGCTGCAATGGGATGCGCCGGTGGTGTGGCAGAGTGAACGCTCAGAGGCCTACGAACAGGCCTTGGAGACATTGTCCGATCGTCTGTTCTACTGCACCTGCACCCGGGCGCAACTCCGCGACAGCGGCGGCATCTACCCGGGCACCTGCCGGGATCGGCGCACACCACCGGGTGACACACCTGCAGCCATACGCCTGAAAACACCGGACCAGTTACCGACCTTTGTTGATCGTGTCCAGGGGCAGTTGCAGCCGGACCGTCAGGCCACCGGGGGTGATCCTGTACTGAAACGCAAGGACGGACTGTGGGCCTACCAACTGGCCGTGGTGGTGGACGATGGCTGGCAGGGGATAACCGATGTTGTGCGCGGTGAAGACCTGCTCACCACCACACCGATGCAGGTATGGCTGCAACATTGTCTGAATCTGCCCACCCCCAGGTATCTGCATCTGGCGGTGCTCACCGACGAACAGGGACGAAAGTTGAGCAAACAGAATCACGCTCCGTCCATTGCCGAACAGCCCAGGCACCGAGTCATGCGGCGAGCCCTCCAGGCGCTGGGCCTGAATGCGCCGGATGAATCGGCCCATGATCTTCTGACCTGGGCGGTGCAACACTGGCCAGCGCGTCGCCCGCTGACGGGCAAGCAAGCACTGACTTACCCGGATGAACCGCCAGCCCGTGACGCAACGGAGACCTCACCCTGATGTTGACACTGAGCCTGCCGTTGCTGCTGGGCACCTGCCTGGCCTATCTGACGTTGCTGTTTTTTGCCGGGTATGCCAGTGATCGGGGCTGGGTACCTCGTGTCATCAGCAGCCACCCTCTGGTGTACATACTGTCTCTGGGTCTGTTTTTCGGTGTCTGGGTACTCTTTGGCACTCTGGCCCTGGCCTTCAGTTTTCAGGAGGGGTATCTCACCTTTTTCCTGGGCATCGCCCTGGCTTTTATCAGCCTGCCCCTGCTGATTCAGCCCATTCTGCGCATCGCTCGCAGTTACCAGTTGGGCTCCCTGGCCGACCTCATGGCCTTCCGGTTTCGTTCGCGCATTACCGGTACTCTGGTGACACTGGCCCTGACTCTGGTGGTCATGCCCCTCTTTGCCTTGCAGATACAGGCGGTGACCAGCAGTTTCCGTTTATTGTTGCCGCAACTGGACACTCTGACCCTCTCGGTAGTGTTCAGCGTGCTGATAGCTCTGTTCACAGCTCTGTTTGGCGCCCGCTACATTTCACCCTCCCAGCATCACGGCAATCTGGTCTTCGCCCTGGCGCTCGATAGTCTGATCAAGCTTGCCGTGTTTGCTGCCCTGGCCATCTTTGTCACCTGGCAGGTGTTTCAGGGGCCCCATGACATGATCACCTGGCAGGCCACCGAGGGGCATCGTTTTTCCCTGCTTTCCGGGCAACTGGGCCTGACCTCCGGCCTGACCATGGTTATCATGTTCATGCTGGCGCCCATCGTCATGCCTCAGCTCTTCCACATGCTGGTGCGTGAACATCCGGACCAACTGAATCAGCGCTGGCTGCAATGGGGCATGCCGGTCTACTCTCTGCTTTTCGCTCTGCCGGTGCTGCCCATTCTCTGGGCCGGCCTGCGTCTGGGCTTTCCGTCGCTGCCGGAATTTTTCGTGCTCAGTATCGGTCAGCAGATGTCCGTGCCCTGGCTGAGCGTGCTGGTGCTCATGGTGGTGGTATCCGCCGGCGCACTCACTGTCATGATGGGCACCCTGTCTCTGGCGTCCATGTGGATCAATCACGGACTGCTGCCCTACTACCCGCCCAACCGGGAGTCGTCCGACATCTATCGCTGGCTGTTCTGGGCCCGCCGGATGCTCATTGCGCTGCTCATCGGGGCCGGCTGGCTGTTCTATTATCTGGCCCAGTCGGCCCACAGTCTGACCAATCTGGGGATTCTGACCTTTGCCTCCTCCCTGCACCTGCTCCCCGGGCTCATCGGTCTGCTCTACTGGCAGCGCGCCAGCCGCATCGGTCTGCTGGTCAGTCTGGGAACGGGCATGACCCTCTGGCTGGGGCTGCTGGGTCTCCCCGTGGTATCAGAGGCCTTTCAAGCGGTCTCCTCGCTGCCGCTGCATCTGGATACCATGGCCAACGAGTGGTTCCTGATTACCCTGTTGTCACTGGCCGTCAATGCAGGGCTGTTCGTGCTTTTTTCGATGCTCTTCCCGCCCGGCGATGACGAGCAGGCCGCCGCCTCGGCCTGCAGCCAGAACGCCCCCATGTCCCCCGGACGCCGCGGCCTCCGAGCCCACAATGCCCGGGAGTTTGTAGCACAGCTGGCCCGACCGCTGGGACAGGTCACCGCCGAACGCGAGGTTGAGCGGGCACTGGGTGAGCTGGGTTACACTTTGGCGGAATATCGCCCCTTTGCCCTGCGTAATCTCCGCGATCGACTGGAGATCAACCTGTCCGGACTCATGGGCCCAAGCGTAGCCAATGCTCTGGTAGAGCGCTACCTGGCCATTGACTCCACGGAGATCGAACCGGCAGCCGAAGACCTTTATCTGGTGGAGAATCGCCTGGAGGGTCTGCACAATCAGCTCACTGGCATGGCCCGCGAGCTGGATCAGTTGCGCCGGTTCCACCGGGACACCCTGATGCGCCTGCCCATCGGCGTGTTTTCTCTGGCCCAGGACGGTGAGATTCTGTTGTGGAACCAGGTCATGGAGCAGCTTACCGGTGTGCCTGCCAGTCGCGCTCTGGGGGCCCGCCTGAATGCGTTGCCGGAGGCCTGGCAGACACTGCTGGAAGAGTTTCTGGGCAATGCGGAGCGTGAGGCGGACACACTGCCTCTGACCGACGAGTCGGGCAAGCACTGGTTCAGTCTGCATCGCTCGTCTGCGCCGCACAATCACGGTCTGGGTGAATCCGCGTCCATGGTGGTACTGGTGGACGATCAGACCCAGACCAAGCTGCTGGAAGAAGAACTGATACACAGTGAGCGCCTGGCCGCCATCGGGCGCCTGTCGGCCGGGGTGGCCCACGAAATCGGCAATCCCATTACCGGCATTGATTCTCTGGCCCAGGAACTGAGATACCTGTCTCAGGCACCGGAAATTCAGAAGGCGGCCACGCAGATTCGCGAACAGGCACGGCGCGTCAACACCATTGTCCAGTCTCTGGTAAGCTATGCCCATGCGGGCAAGTCACAGCGCCAGGAGGACCACGCACCCCACTCACTCCATGAGTTGGTGCAGGATGCCATGAACCTGCTGCAATTGAGCAAGGGGGCCAAGCCGGTGATCTGGATCAATGAGGTGCCGACAGAGGCCGAAGTGATCTGTGATCCACAACGTCTGGGCCAGGTGTTCATCAACCTTCTGACCAACGCCCGGGACGCCTCGGCCTCGGGTGACGAAATCATCGTCAGCGCGACCATGGACAGCCATCGAGTGCATGTCAGCGTGCTGGACCGTGGAGTGGGTATTTCTCCGGATGTCCAGGACAAGATTCTGGAGCCTTTTTTCACCACCAAGGAGGTGGGCAAGGGCACCGGCCTGGGGCTGTCCCTGGCCAGCAACATCATTGAAGAACATTATGGCAGCCTGGAAATCGAGAGTCCGGCATACACGCTTGAAGGGCGTGGCACACGGATTATCATAACCCTGCCCCGATCTCAGACAACTTTGGATAACAGCGACTAATGGCGAACATCCTGATTGTAGAGGACGAAGTCATCATCCGCAGCGCCCTCAAGCGGCTGCTGGAACGACATGACTTCAGTGTCACGGAGGCTGGATCCGTCGATGAAGCCTGCCAGCATCCAGTGGATTCCTTTGATCTGATCATCAGTGATCTGCGTCTGCCCGGCGCCGAGGGCACGGAAATGATCGCCCAAGCCCCGGGCGTACCGGTCCTGATCATGACCAGTTACGCCAGCATGCGCTCGGCTGTGGACTCGATGAAACTGGGGGCCCGTGATTACATTGCCAAGCCCTTTGATCACGAGGAGATGGTACAGACGGTCAAACGCATCCTGGCACAAAGCCGATCGGCCCAGTCAACCGGCGAAGACGACGACGGCCGGGCCCCTGTCGGCACACCCGCCAGTACCGAAATGGGCCGCATGGTGGGCCAGTGCCGCCCCATGCAGCGCCTCTACGACCAGATCAGAAAGATAGCGCCAACGCCGGTGACGGTGCTCATACACGGCGAGTCGGGCACCGGCAAGGAACTGGCGGCCCGCGCCATTCACGAGCACAGCAGCCGCGCCGCCGCGCCCATAATCTCGGTCAACTGTGCCGCCATCCCCGAAAGCCTGATTGAATCCGAACTCTTCGGCCATGAACGCGGTGCCTTCACCGGCGCCGTGTCGGCGCGCCAGGGGCTGGTGGAAGCCGCCGAGGGCGGCACTCTGTTTCTCGACGAAATCGGTGAGCTGCCCCTGGAGGCCCAGGCACGACTGCTGCGCGTGATTCAGGAGCGTGAAATCCGGCGCGTGGGCACGGTGCATTCACGCAAGGTAGACATACGACTGGTCGCCGCCACGCACCGCAATCTCAGGGACCTGGTGGAAACCGGTCGTTTCCGCGAAGACCTGTACTACCGGCTTCAGGTCATCGAAGTCACCATCCCGCCGCTGCGTGAACGGGGTGAAGACATCATGATGATTGCCTCCTACCTGCTGGAAAAATATGCCCACGAGATGGATGTGCCGACGCCAGAACTGCCCACCGATGTGCGTGAGCGGATTCTGGCCTACAACTGGCCGGGCAATGTACGCGAGCTGGAGAATGCCATGCAGCGTGTGATCATTCTCGCCGAACCCGAGCAGCGCATTACACCGGATCTCCTGAATCTGCCCCAGGCAGCCCGACAGTCGACCCGGCCGCAGGCGGCCAGCCAGGAGCCCCCGGCCGTCCCAGGAACCGGCAGCCTCGCTGGACAGCCGGCGGACCTCACCGGACAGGGTGGCCTGTCAGATCAGGACGATGCCTCGCTGGAGGACTATTTTGTCCAGTTCGTGCTTGAGCACGAAGAAAACATGAATGAAACCGAGCTGGCCCAGAAGCTGGGCATCAGCCGGAAAAACCTCTGGGAACGCAGACAACGCCTGGGAATCCCCCGCCGCAAAGGCAAGTAGAGGGACACCTCAGTCTTTGGGCGTGCACAAGCCCGCCTGGAACGTTTTGTTACCACCAAAGGTAACAATCTGTGTTACCAGGTGACACACTTGTTACAGTTCTGTTCTCTAATACCCAACCAGAAAACTCATAACCTATTGATATAAAAGAGTTTACAATAACTGGCACGCTGCCTGCTATCTCTAGAGCGCACATAAGAAGAAGTCCGACAACAACAATAAAACGGACAAACAAAGACAATACTGCGCCCATCCAAAAACAAGAAAAAGGGCGCTTTTTATTGCCTTATCTGTTTCAGGCATAGCGGACAGCAACAAGAACAACAACCGTCCAATCATTGGTCGGCGCCACCAACAAGAACAACAGGCGCCGCATTGCACGCCCGCCAGGGCCCCGAACCGAGCTCCCGCGCAGACCAACCGCAACGCGTCTTCAGATCGTCACCAAAGGCAGAACTGTTTTTATCTCGTGTACGCCCTGTAATCACCCTGCGCCTTAAGGTACACTGCGGCACCATAATAACGCCTGTATTTGAGGATATTCGCACTTGTTGCACGCAATAAAACGGTTTTTGGGCAGGGACAGCCGTACAGTGGCCCCCAAAATCCTCGTCATTCTCAGAGATCAGCACTCAATTTCGCGCAAGCAGATCAGCGACAACGCTCTCAAGGTGCTGTATCGCCTGCAGAACCATGGCTTTGACTCCTATCTCGTGGGCGGCGGGGTTCGCGACATCATGGTGGGGCTGCAACCCAAGGACTTTGACGTGGTCACCGATGCCACGCCGGAAGACGTGCGAGCACTGTTTCGCAACTCGCGCATCATCGGACGTCGTTTCAAGATTGTGCACGTCCTGTTCGGTCGGGAAGTCATTGAAGTGGCCACCTACCGGGCCGGTGCCGAAGACAGCGAAGAACGTGGCGACGCCAACGAACACGCCCGCTCCCAGAGCGGCATGCTGTTGCGCGACAATGTGTACGGCACCCTGGAAGACGATATCGTGCGGCGCGATTTCACCATCAATGCCATGTACTACACCCCCCGGGATTTTTCCCTGGTGACGCTTGAGCAGTCCATGCAGGACATCGAAAATCGCCAGGTACGCATGATCGGCGACCCCGAAGTACGGTATCGCGAAGACCCTGTACGCATGCTGCGAGCGGTGCGCTTTGCGGCCAAACTGGACTTCACTGTCGAGCGCAAGACCGCCGAGCCCATACCCCGCATGGCTCATCTGCTCGACGGCATTCCTGCAGCCCGTCTGTTTGATGATGTGCTCAAGCTGTTCATGAGCGGCTATGGAATGGCCACTTATCACAAGCTTCAGGAATACGACCTGTTTCGCCACCTCTTCCCCCACACCCAGGCCGAGCTGGACAATGCCGACAGCCCCTATTTTGAAGACCTGATTCTGGCGGCACTGGAGAGCACGGACGGACGCATTCAGCGAGGCAAGTCGGTTACACCGGCTTTCCTCTATGCAGCGTTTCTGTGGCCGGTGGTCAAGACCCAGCAGGCGGCCAACGAAAACGCCGGTACGTCGGCCATCCCTGCCCATCAGCAGGCGGCCCAGGAGTCCATCAGCCTGCAGGCGCAACATACCTCCATTCCCAAGCGATTCCAGTTCACCATGCGTGACATCTGGGAATTGCAGATGCGCTTGCCCAATCGCAACGGGGGCCGTGCCGAGCGCCTGGTGACCCATCCGCGATTCCGCGCCGCGTTCGATTTTCTGCTGCTGCGCGAGAAGGCCGGGGAGTCTCTCGGCGGACTGGGGCAGTGGTGGGAGGACTACCAGAACCAGAACCCGGACGCCCGGGATGACATGGTGAAGAATCTGGGCAGTCGCTCCGGTGCACCGAAAAAGCGCCGTCCCCGGCGGCGCAGACGGCCCAGCGCATGACACAGTTCGTACAGGCTTTTATCGGTCTTGGCAGCAACATGGACGACCCGGTGGCGCAACTGGACAGCGCCGTGGCCCATTTGCAAAGCTGGTCCGGCATCTCTCTGCTGGCGGTATCCGGCTACTATGGCAGCACACCCGTGGGCCCGCAAAATCAGCCCGACTTTGTGAACGCCGTGGCGGATGTATCGACCCATTTGTCGCCACACGCCTTGCTCGAAGCCCTGCAGGCCATTGAACAGCGCCAGCATCGGGAGCGCATCGAACACTGGGGACCCAGAACTCTGGATCTGGACATACTGCTGTACGGCGACCAGAATCTCCAGGAGCCAGACCTCACCCTACCTCACCCTCGCCTGACCGAGCGCGCCTTTGTGCTGGTGCCGTTGTCAGATCTGGCACCGGACCTGATCCTGAATGGCCAGCCCCTGACGACCTGGCTGGACCAGATCACCGACCAGTCGGTCTACCCCCTGTAAGTGTCCTCCCAACATTCCAAGGCTGACCAACTTTCGGTATAGTTGCCGCACTTCAACAGCATGAGGTTGTCATGGCCAAGATTACGGTAAGAACCCTGCAGCAGAAGAAGACGGATGGCCATAAGTTCACGTCTCTCACAGCTTATGATGCGACCCAGGCCCACTGGGTGAGCACCGCCGGCATTGATGTCATTCTTGTGGGTGACTCTCTGGGCATGGTGGTTCAGGGGCACGCCAGCACCGTGCCGGTCACTCTGGATGACATGGTGTATCACACCTCCGCGGTTGCACGGGGCAATACAGACAGCCTGCTCATGGCGGACATGCCCTTCATGGGGGCTGCCACCCTGGAGCGTGCTCTGGATGGTGCTCATCGCTTGATGGCCGCCGGTGCCGAAATGATCAAGCTCGAGGGCGCGGGCTGGCTCGCGCCCACGGTAGAAGCCCTGGCCCACAACGGTGTGCCGGTCTGTGTGCACCTGGGCCTGACGCCGCAGTCGGTACACAAATTCGGCGGCTTTCGGGTTCAGGGCAAGGGGGCGGCCGGCGATCAGCTCATCGCCGACGCCCGGGCGCTGGTTGATGCCGGTGCGGACATTATACTGGTCGAATGCATACCGTCGGACCTGGCGCAGCGACTCACCGAGGCTGTTTCGGTACCCGTCATTGGTATCGGTGCCGGCCCGGACGTCGATGGTCAGGTGCTGGTACTCTACGACATGCTGGGCATGAACCCCGGGAAAAATGCCCGCTTCGTTCGGGACTTCATGGCCGACACTTCGACGCCACAGGCTGCCATCACCGCCTTTGACCAGGCGGTACGCAAGGGTGAATTCCCGGCCGAGGAGCACCAGTTCTGATGCAGCAAATCACCGAACCCCATGCATTACGTCAATTTCGTGAGCAGGCCCGGGCTCGGGGGGAGCGCGTGGCCGTGGTGCCCACCATGGGCAACCTGCACGATGGCCACCTGTCTCTGCTGGAAAAGGCACGTGCCGTTGCAGACCGGGTAATCTGCACCATTTTCGTGAACCCGGCCCAGTTCGGTCCGGAAGAGGACATCGACAGCTACCCCCGTACCCTGGACGATGATCTGGAAGCTCTGCGCCAGATGAAGGTCGATGCGGTATTCACACCACCCGTTGAAGCCATGTACCCACCCGGTGACCAGACCCGCGTGCGCGTCCCTCAGCTCAGTGCCGACCATTGTGGCCGCTCGCGTCCGGGGCATTTTGACGGTGTCGCCACCGTCGTATGCAAGCTGCTGAACCTGGTTCAGGCCGACTTTGCAGTCTTTGGCCAGAAGGACTTCCAGCAACTGGCGGTCATCCGTCGTATGGCCACCGACCTGTTCCTGCCCACCGACATCCTCAGCGCCCCGACCCGGCGCGCCGAAGATGGCTTGGCATTGAGCTCGCGCAACAGCTACCTAACCACCAGCGAGCGGGCACTGGCCCCCATGCTCTATCGGCTGCTCACCGAAACCCGTGATCGGATACGCGCCGGCGCCAGCAACTTTCGCACTCTGGAGGACGAGGCGAATCAGCAATTGGCACAGGCTGGCTGGACGCCCGACTATTTCTCCATCTGCCATCAGAATGACCTGCGCTCGGCTGATACCGCAGAGCAACCCCTGGTCATTCTGGCCGCAGCGAGACTGTCCCGTGCGCGCCTGATTGACAACCTCACCGTGGATTCTTCAGACGCGGCGCACCCCGGCTGATTGCAGGCCGTGCACTATTGAGGCATAATTTTGCCCCGTTTGGCCGTCAACATCGGCGCTTAACAGGGCCCGTTTCAGGGGCCCTGAACAATTTGGGTATCTATCGGAGAACAGGCCGCGATATGCAAACCACAATGCTGAAAGCAAAACTCCATCAGGCGCGGGTCACCCATGCCGTGCTGAATTACGAGGGCTCTTGCGCCATTGACGGCGATCTGCTCGACATGGCGGGCATTCGTGAATACGAGCAGATTCAGATTTACAACATCGACAACGGCGAACGCTTTACCACCTATGCCATTCGTGGCGAAGAAGGCAGTCGGGTCATTTCCGTCAATGGTGCTGCCGCCCACCGGGCCAGCGTCAAGGACCGTATCATCATCTGTGCATACGGCAGCTACGACGAACAGGAGTTGGTCGACTTCAAGCCCCGCATGCTGTACATGACCGAAGACAACTCGGTAAGCCACACCAGCCATGCCATCCCGGTTCAACTGGCTTCCTGAGTACGTATTAGCACAACCTCGGCACGGCATACCCAAAACCGTGCCAAGGCTCACCTCCCGGCATAAAACAGGATTTTCTTCATGGTAGCCCCGACAAAACTGGCGGCGTGGAACGCCTTGCGCGAGCACAAGACAACCGTCGAATCCATGCAATTGCGTGACCTGTTCAAACAGGACAACCAGCGAGCCACGCTTTTCTCCCACGAAGCCTGCGGCCTGCACCTGGACTTCTCCCGCAACCGGGTGACCCGTGACACCCTGAAACACCTTCTGGCCCTGGCCCGGGAGTCCGGACTGAATGACGGCATCGAGTCCATGTTCAACGGTGATGTGCTCAACAATACCGAACAAAGACCGGTACTCCATACGGCATTGCGCAATCGCTCCGATCGGGCCATTCAGGTGGATAGCACGGACGTCATGCCTGAGGTCCGGCACACGCTCAAGCGCATGCGCGAGTTCGCGCGCGCGGTTCATGACGGGGACTTTCGTGGTCATACCGGCAAGCCGCTGCGCACCATCGTCAACATCGGTATCGGGGGCTCATTCCTTGGCCCCAAAGTGGTCAGTGATGCCCTTCGCCCCTACTGGCAGGACGGTTACGATCTGCGCTACGTAGCCAATATCGACGGCACCGATATCGCACAGGCCACCCGGGACCTGGATCCGGAAACCACACTTTTTGTCGTCTGCTCCAAATCATTCGGTACGCTGGAAACCCTGAAAAATGCCCAGGCGGCCCGCGACTGGTTCTTCCAGCAAGGTGGTCGCCAGGAGGATGTACAGCATCATTTCGTCGCCGTCTCCACCAACATCAAGGCCGCCACCGACTTCGGCATCGACGAAAACAATATCTTTCCCATGTGGGACTGGGTAGGCGGGCGTTACAGCCTCTGGTCCGCCATCGGTCTGCCCCAGGCCATCGTGCTGGGAATGGATACCTTCGAGCAGTTGCTGGCCGGCGCGCACGACATGGACGAGCATTTTCGCACCGCACCTCTGGGTGAGAACCTGCCCGTGATCATGGGTCTGCTGGGTATCTGGTACCAGAACTTCTGGGGGTCCGAATCCCAGGCAGTACTGGTCTACGATGAAACACTGAAAGAATTTCCAGCCCACCTGCAACAAATGGACATGGAGTCCAATGGCAAGCGCGTCAGCCGTGACGGCGAGCCTGTCACCTGGCAGACCGGTGCGGTGGTCTGGGGCGGTACCGGAACCAACGGACAACACGCCTACCATCAACTACTGCACCAGGGCATGCGTCTGATACCTGCCGACTTCATCATGCCGTTGCGCAGCCACAACCCGGTGTCCGATCATCATGAATGGCTGTTTGCCAACTTTCTGGGGCAACAGCTGGCAATGCTGGAAGGCAAGACCCAGGATGAAGTGAAAAGCGAACTCATGACCAAGGGCATGAGTGAGGATGAGGCCGATCGCCTCGCGCCGCACAAGGTCATTCCGGGCAACCAGCCACACAACACCATCACCTTCAACACACTGACTCCCGAGGTGCTCGGTTCACTGATAGCAATGTATGAGCACAAGGTGTTTGTCCAGGGGCATATCTGGAACATCAATTCGTTTGATCAGTGGGGTGTCGAGCTGGGCAAGGTGCTGGGCAATGCCGTGTACGAGGTTCTGGAGCAGGGCAGCCTGAAGCCCTTCGACAGCTCCACCGCCGGTCTCATCGAACGTTTCCGCAACGCTCGCTGATCAGGTGCCGTGGTAGGCCACCATGTCCGGGCCAAAACTCTGGCGGACTTCTTCGCGCACCCAGTGCGCGAACTGCTTGACCTTGGGGCGCACGAAATGCGCCTCGGGTGCTACCAGGTAGTAGCCCAGATCACAGTCCATTTCATGGGGGTGAACCTGATGCAAGGCGCCACGGGCGAGCAACTCGTGGCACAGGCTGCGTCGTGCCAGGGCTACACCCTGCCCTGCCAGCGCCGCGTCCAGCAGCATGGCATCGTCCGTCACCACCAGCGGGTTGATGCGCTCGGCGTCGCCGGGCTCGACACCTTGATGGCGTAACCAGTCGATCCAGCCTTCTGCCGGGTTGTCGGGGTTGTCCAGCAACACCCGGTGCATGCGTTCTTCCAGTGCCAGTTTGTCCTGCGGCAGATAGCCCGGCGCGGCCACGGCAATGAGACTGTCGCGCAGCAGCAGCTCGCTGTGCAGACCCTGATAGCGGCCCGACCCGCAGCGAATGGCGAGATCCACCTCGCCGTCGGAAAACACCTCCAGCGCCTCCGACGGCATCAGGCGCACGCGAAGCTCGGGATGTGCGGCCTGCAGACTGCCCAGATGGGGCACCAGCCAGCGGGCGGCAAAGGCGGGCGCCACCGAGAGCGTCATCACATTGGGCTGGGTATCACCCTTGACCAGGGTGACGCCGGCGCGCAAGGCGGTAAACCCCTGCTGCACATAAGGCATCAGACGCTGACCTTCGTGGGTGAGTCGAAGTTCGCGGTTACCGCGTTCGAAGAGGGTGACACCCAGAAATTCCTCCAACTGCCGGATCTGGTGACTGACGGCAGTCTGGGTGACGAAGAGCGCCTGCGAGGCGGCCTTGAAGCTCTGATATTCCGCCACGTACCAGAAGGCGCGCAGTGAGGTGAGTGGGGGCAAATCAGCCATGGGATCAATCCTGTGTTGAGCGGGTCTGTGCCTCAGCGATGATCACTGTCCCAGTTGAACAGCAACATGCCGGCCAGCATGAACACCAGCGTCATGCCGGCCAGAGCCAGCAATGAGTCAGAGATCGACGCCAGACTGGCGCCATCCAGCATAACCATACGCGCGGCCTCCACCAAATGGGTCAATGGCAGCAATTGCGCCAGCCATTGCAACCATTGCGGCGCACCTTCGATGGAAAACCAGGCCTCTGAGAGAAACATCATGGGCCAGGTACTGAAATTGATCAATCCGCCGGTCAATTCTTCGCTGCGACTGCGCGAAGCAATCAGCAAACCCAGTGAAATCAGGCAAATGGTGCCAAGCAGCACAACCACCAGCAGATTCAGGTAGCTGCCCACCATGACAATACCAAGCAGGGCCATGCCCCCCAGCAAAAGCAGGGTACTGACCAGAGTCACCAGAATCAGCCGTGACACGATGTGGGCACTGAGAAATTCCAGAGTCGTCAGAGGCGTCGCCCGCAGTCGTTTTAGCACGCCGTTTTTGCGATAGCGGACCAGTACATAGCCTACCCCGAAGAGGCAGGCAAACATGATGTTCATGCTGATGACGCCGGGCATGGCCCAGTCCACATACCGTATGTCCCGACCGCCTATAAGGCGACGCCGGTATTCGGGATCCTTGTAGGAGAGCAACTCTTCCAGCACCGCGCCTTCATTGGAGGTTTCATTGATCCAGTACAGTCGATTGTCCACATCCAGGACCATGTGAATCTGGTGCTGACGCAGGCTCGACAGGGCGGCGGCTTCATCCCGATAGGGAATCGTGCCCACCTCGGGCATGGCGGTGACCTGGGGCTGACTGATGTAGCCATCCAGTTCACTGAGAATCCCCACCTTGAACACGGCGGTGTTGCCACTGCCAAAAATAAAGGCGAAGCCCAGAATCAGCATGACGGGAAAACAGATGTTCCAGATCAGCGTGCTGCGATCACGCAGGAATTCCAGATTCCGGGCTCGCAGAATGGACAGAAAACGACGCCACATCTTGATCAGGCCCTCAACGCCTGGCCGGTCAGTTTCAGGAAGAGATCATTCAGGTTCGGCGTCTGCACCTCCAGGTGATGCATGGTGACACCGGCGGCAATCAGATCCGACAACAGCTGATTCACCTGGTCGGTCTGAAATTCCAGCCGCAGTCCCTGTCTCTGCCCCCGATACCGTGCCAGCAGACTGTCCGGCACACCGGTTGCGTAATCCATGCACACCAGTGCCCCCTCAAAGTGCTGAGCCAGCAGGTCCGGCGGGGCCCCCTGAGCAATGATCTGCCCCTGGTCCATGATCACAATGTCATCACAGAGCAATTCGGCCTCTTCCATATAATGGGTCGTCAGAATAACGGTTTTGCCCTGTGCCTTTATCGTCTCCACCAGCTCCCAGAAATGCTGTCGGGCCTGAGGGTCAAGACCCGAGGTGGGCTCATCCAGAAAGACGATACCGGGGTCATTGATCAGGGCCAGTGCCAGCAGCAGGCGTTGGCGCTGGCCGCCGGACAGTCGGCGGGTATCCTGTTGCGTAAAGGCCTCCAGCGAACAGAGCTCGATGACCGCTTCAACAGGCAGCGGCTGTTCATACAGGCCGGCGAACATCCTGAGGGTATCATGCACCGTCAGATTGTCCTGCAAGGCCGTATGCTGAAACTGAATGCCGATATTCTGATAAAGCTGGCGAGACGCCATGGACCGCCCAAAATAGCGGATGTCGCCACTGCTGGGTTTCTGAATGCCTTCCAGAATCTCGATGGTGGTGGTCTTGCCCGCCCCGTTGGGACCCAGCAGGCCAAAGCAGATGCCCGGGGCCACCGAAAACGAGATGCCCGCCACCGCAGTGACCGAGTGATAACGTTTAACCAGAGTGTCGACGGTGATGACTGAGGTCATTCAATATCCATTCAAAGCGGGCTGCGGCAGTGACGCCACAACATTGAAGACGTGCATACGGAGTGCACATTCTAGCGGTCTCGCGGCGTGAAATACAGCCGCCTTGCGGGTTCTTTAGTGTCGAGGGGGCAGATCGGGAGTTCCTTGCATTCGTCCCGGCTTTTTTGACGGCAGGACCTTTAGTCGATGGACATCAGTGATATACTGCCTGACATGTCCAGACCCAAGCCCCACTACACATTCACAACCGAACACGCGTGCACCCTGGGTGTGGATGCCGCCGTGGTACTGGGCCTGGTGCAGGAATTGGGCGCCTTGTGCGGTGAGGCCGAACCGGGGCAGTTGCGGGTGGCCGCACGGGAGCAGCAGTGGCTGGACTGGCTCCCCTTCATGTCGCCCGGACGCTTCATGGCAGCCGTGGACGTCCTGTGTGACCACGGAGAACTGGTCCGCGCCGAACGAAACGACGATACCCTGACACTGCTGCTGCCCGACGGAGATCCGGCTCCCGTTGCCGTGCAACAACGTCAGGCAACCCCAGCTGCTCGCACCGAGTTGCCACGGGCGCCCAGGCGCTCCCCCGTCGATGCCCAGAGCGGTGAAGAATTCGATATGCCGCCGCCCATGCCCTCATTGAGCCCCATGCTCACAGACAACACCAATCAATTACCGACGCAGCATTCGACACGGCCCAGGTATAATGACGAGCCCTTGTATGCCATGAATGGCCAGGCAACTGACTTGAAAAGCACTAGCGAATCAGCAGACAAGGGAACCGGCACCACATCACGAGGTGAGAACACCCTGATGCAGCTCGACTGGATGCCCAGCGAAGATTGCCTCAGCATGATCCAGACACGGGGCGTTGATACAGAATTTGCCATGGCACAGCGCCAGAGCTTTGTGCTTTACTATCGGGATTCCGGACAGCGCAACATGAGCTGGGATACCAAATTTTTCAACTGGGTGTGCCGCCGCTGGCAGTATCACCTGAATGACCAGAATCATGACAGCCAAACAGCCCAACACCAACCAGACGCTCGCGAACGTAAGCAGAAACTTAGAGCAAAACTCAGGGACATCGGAGACCTCGACTGGTGACCCCTACGCTCTGAACCAGGATGTGAAGATCATGGTGAACATGCTGTTCGCCCGCTTCCACCACATCTACACGCACAAGTTCGAAAGTGCTTACAGCGACGACGACACCCTGGCCCATGCCAAGCGGGAATGGGCGCTGGCCTTGCGGGATTTTCCCCTGGCCGCCATCGAGCGCACCATTGATGCCGTACGCACACGCTACAGCTGGCCGCCCACCATTGCCGAATTTCTCTCGACACTGAGCGACGCCGCCCGCCCGGAAGGTATTCCAGAGGCCCGGGACGCGTATCAGGAGGCCTGTTTCCACGCCACCCGCCCCCTGAAACACCACTGGCGCCACCCCGCGGTCTATCACGCCGCCCGCTCCACCGGCTTTTTTCGCCTGCGCAGCGAGCCCGAGCAGTACGTATGGCCTGAATTCAACCGGCACTTCCAGACCCTGGTGCTGCGGGTCTGTCAGGGGGAAACTCTGTCACTGCCGGACGATCCGGAACTGCCGCCACCGCCACCCAAAGGGCCGGACTTCGATGTGGCCCGGTTTTGTGAACGACTCAACCTTGACCCCAAAGACGTGAGCCATCTGTTCCACTACCTTGACCTGCCCGCCAACAGTCAGGTCAGAGCCCACTTTCGACAGCGGGCCCTGACCTCACTGGAAGCCCGGTCGGTACCCACGGACGATCTGCCCGACTGACAAGGGCGGCAACCTGTTGCTGCCGTAACTGACACCGGCATCCTGTAATCGGGACGTATCTCTCGCCACAGACGCCCTTCTTGTGAACCAAAAAAAACCCGGTGCCGCCCACGCGACACCGGGTTTTCCTGACACCGGGAAGTCAGTCTTCTTCGGCCATCATGCTGGCCTTTTCGTCCTCGGTGACTTCTTTCATGCTCAGCTTGACGCGGCCGCGCTGGTCCACTTCCAGTACCTTGACCACGACTTCCTGACCTTCAGACAGCTCATCAGTCACCTTCTCGATGCGCCGCGGCACAATCTGCGAGATGTGAACCAGGCCGTCTTTTTCGCCCAGGAAGTTTACAAAGGCACCGAAGTCCGTGATACGGGCAACCTTGCCCTTGTACAGCGCACCCGGCTCGGGGTCCACTGCCACTTCTTCGATGCGTGCCAGAGCGGCATTCACGGCCAGTTTGGTCGGTGCATAGATACGCACGCTGCCGTCGTCCTGAATGTCGATATCGGCACCGGTGTCTTCACAGATGCTGCGAATGGTGGCGCCACCCTTGCCGATCACGTCACGGATCTTGTCCTGATCGACCTTGATGGTTTTCATCGACGGTGCGTTGTCGGACAGTTCTTCACGTGAGGACGAAATGACCTTGTTCATTTCACCCAGAATGTGAGTCCGCGCTTCCAGCGCCTGTGCCAGTGCCTGCTCCATGATCTCTTCGGTAATGCCCTGGATCTTGATGTCCATCTGCAGCGCAGTGATACCGTCGTGGGTACCGGCTACCTTGAAGTCCATGTCACCCAGGTGATCTTCGTCACCGAGGATGTCAGTCAGGACCGCAAAACCGTCCTCTTCCTTGACCAGGCCCATGGCAATACCGGCCACCGGTGCCTTGATGGGCACGCCGGCGTCCATCAGGGCCAGTGAGGTACCACAGACCGTGGCCATGGAAGAAGAGCCGTTGGATTCGGTAATCTCGGAGACCACACGAATGGCGTAGGGGAAATCGTCCACATTGGGCAGAACCGCTTCCACGCCTCGACGCGCCAGGCGACCATGGCCGATTTCACGACGACCGACGCCGCCAAAGCGTCCGCATTCACCCACGGAGTACGGCGGGAAGTTGTAGTGCAGCAGGAAGTGATCGGTGTGCTTCTTGTGCAGCATATCGACCATCTGGCCGTCGCGCAGACTGCCCAGAGTCGCCGCCACAATGGCCTGGGTTTCACCCCGGGTAAACAGGCTGCTGCCGTGTGCACCGGGCAGGGTGCCCACTTCCACTTCGATGCCCCGAACTGTTTTGGTGTCGCGGCCGTCAATGCGCCGCTCACCGGCCACCACACGCTGGCGTACCAGTTTCTTTTCCAGCTTGGCAAAGGCACTATCGATGTCGCCGGCGGTAGGGCCGTCTTCGGCGTCGCTGGCCAGTTCTTCCACGGCGGACTTGCGCAGCTCACTCAGTGCCTGGTAGCGCTCCATCTTGTCAGTAACCCGATAGCACTCGCCAATGCGGTCCCAGTAGGCAGACTTCACCTGATCCAGTACTGCGGTATTCTCTGCCGGTGCTTCCCAGGCCCAGGGTTCTACCCCGGCGGATTTGACCAGCGCGTCCACGGCATCGACCACCAACTGCATTTCCTGATGCGCAAAGAGTACCGCGCCCAGCATCTGGTCTTCAGTCAGCTCGGCGGCCTCGGATTCGACCATGAGCACGGCGTCACGGGTACCGGCCACGACCATGTTCAGGTCGGACGTTTCCAGCGACGAGTAGCTAGGGTTGAGGGTATAGCCTTCTGCTTCCGTGAAGCCGACCCGGGCGGCGCCGATCGGGCCGTTAAAGGGCACACCACTGACCGCCAACGCGGCGGAGGTGGCGATCATGGCACAAATATCCGGATCGACATCTTCTTCTGCCGAGATGACCGTGGGCACCACCTGTACTTCGTTCATGAAACCTTTCGGAAACAGGGGGCGAATGGGGCGGTCGATCAGGCGGCAAGTCAGTGTTTCCTTTTCTGAAGGTCGACCTTCTCGCTTCAGATACCCACCGGGAATCTTGCCAGCGGCATAGTATTTTTCCTGATAGTGGACCGACAGCGGGAAAAAGGGCTGATCGGGTTTGGCTTCCTTGGCTGCAGTCACCGCGCAGAGCACGGATGTCTTGCCAATGGTACACACCACGGCGCCGGTAGCCTGACGAGCCACCTTGCCGGTTTCCAGGGTGACCGTCTGGCCACCGTATTCGAATGTCTGAGTCACTGCTTTCAGTGTCATAGTGTTTCCTCTCGATTTGAGGCAACCGAGCACTTCTAAGAATTAGCCCCTGTTCGATTCACCGACACAGAGCCCAATTGTTAGAAGTACTCATGCTGAGTTGCCTGTAGATTGCTGTCTTCTGCCCGGCAAACCATTTCACCGGACAGATTGTTTATGCGTTGCATGCAACGCCAGGAGAAACAGAGGCTCCTGTACCAACAAGGGGGCCGAATGGCCCCCTTATCAGTCCTACCGACGCAGACCCAGACGCTTGATCAGGGTGGCGTAACGGTTCAGGTTTTTCTTCTTCAGATAATCCAGCAGCTTGCGGCGCTGGTTAACCATCCGAATCAGACCACGACGGCTGTGGTGGTCTTTCTGATGGCCCTTGAAGTGAGACTGCAGAGCATTGATGTTGTGCGACAGCAATGCGACCTGTACTTCCGGAGACCCGGTGTCACCTTCTTCGGTCTGATATTCTTTGATGATGTCCGCTTTTTCTTCAACGGTCAAAGCCATAGTCTTTCTCCATTAACATGCGTTAAAAAATCAGCAACTACCGTGCATGTTTACAGTAGCCCTGAGCCCCGTCTGTCGGACGCTTGTCTTCCACCTCCAGACAGGCGGCATTATTTTAACAGATTCGTATCCACTAGGCGACGGGCTTTTAGCACGCCGTCCGCCGTGCATTCACCGGAACCCAGAAAACGATCGCCATGGTATATACGTACTTCTCCCGGTGTCGTCCCAACACCCAGCGCTACCGGGTTTCCGTGTTTGATTCGGGCATACTGATGCTCGTCGATGGCGAGTACCGGGAGATCCTGGATACAGGCGTCTACGGGCAACAACCAGGATTTTACCTGTTCCGGGTCGGCCGAGAGGACGTCGTCCAGGCTATGGCAGGCACTCAGATCGAACTGGCCGTGTCGCAACCGACGCAGGCGCGACACATGTGCCACCGTACCCAGGCTCACTGCCAGATCCTCGACAAAAGTCCGCACATAGGTGCCCTTGCTGCAGTGCAGGCGAAGATCCAGCCAGTCATCGCCACGCGCCAACAAGCTGCTTTCGTACAGCGTAACCTGGCGCTCCTTGACGGGCACGGACTCACCATTGCGGGCCAGCTTGTAGAGGGGCTGACCCTTGTGTTTCAAGGCTGAATATTTGGGCAGTACCTGATTCACCGGGCCGGTGAAACATTGGCGCAAACGGTCTGTAATCCGCTCATCGGTCAGGTCTGGGACCGTGGCCTGTTCAATGACCTCGCCGTCCGCATCCGCGGTATCCGTGCGCACACCAAGCTGAGCCCGGGTCTCGTAGACTTTATCGGCATCCAGCAGATATTGGGAATATTTGGTGGCATCACCCAGGCAGATGGGCAACACACCCGTCGCCAGCGGGTCCAGCGCGCCGGTGTGGCCCGCTTTACCGGCCCCAAGATGCCGTTTAACCTGCTGCAATACCCGGTTGGATGTGGCACCTGCCGGCTTGTCCACCAGCAGTACAGCGTGCAGATTATTCGGTTTCCGACGAGCCATTGCCTTCGTCACCCAGGTCTTTGTCTTTGCGGCGTGCATCGTCGATCAGCCGAGACAGGTTCTGCCCCCGCTCGACGCTGTGATCGTAATGAAAACGCAACTGGGGGATCACGCGCATGCGTTTCATGCTGCGCGCCAGTTCAGTGCGCAGAAAGCCCGCGGCGCTGCGCAGCACCAGGGTGGCCTCGCGACGCTGCTCTTGCGCATCGCCGTCGAGACTCCCCAGTGCCGTGAAGTACACATCTGCGTAGCCAAAGTCCTTGGAAACACGGACATGGTTGATGGTCACCATGCCGAGGCGCGGGTCCTTGAGCTCCATCTGTATGAGAGACGCCAGATCCTTCTGGATCTGGTCGGCCACTCGTTCGGTGCGACTGAAGTCTCTTGCCATGGGTTACTCGATACTCCGGGCGACTTCTTTCACATCGAAGACTTCGATCTTGTCGCCGGCCTTGACGTCCTTGTAGTTCTTGACCCCAATACCGCACTCGGTACCCTGGCGAACCTCTGCCACGTCATCCTTGTAGCGTCGCAGCGACTCCAGCTCCCCTTCGTAGATCACCACGTCTTCACGCAGCACACGAATCTTCTTGTTCCGGTAGACAGTGCCTTCCAGCACCATGCAGCCGGCGATCTGACCGAATTTTGGAGAGTTGAATACGTCCCGGACTTCCGCCAGACCCACGATGTCTTCGCGCAGTTCGGGTGACAGCATGCCGCTCAGGGCAGCCTTGACGTCATCAATCAGATCGTAGATCACGTTGTAGTAACGCAGATCCAGACCGTGCTTTTCAATGACGTTGCGGGCATTGCCCGTGGCACGTACGTTGAAACCGAGAATGACCGCATTCGCTGTTACCGCCAGATTCGCATCGGACTCGGAAATACCGCCAACACCGCCAGAGACCACATTGACCCCAACTTCGTCGTTGCCAATCTTGCCCAGCGCCGCCTGAATGGCCTGCAATGACCCTCGCACGTCGGCTTTCAGCACGATATTGAGATTGGCCACTTCCCCCTTTCCCATTTCGGCAAAGAGATTGTCCAGTTTGGCAGCCTGCTGTTTGGCCAGCTCCTGTTCACGCAGGCGATCACGACGGTGCTCAGCCACTTCGCGGGCCTGCTTGTCGGATTCCACCACCACGAATTCCTCACCGGCCTCCGGCGTACCGTCCAGGCCGAGGATTTCCACCGGGATGGAAGGACCGGCCCACTCGATGGGCTTTCCGGCTTCGTCCAGCATGGCTCGAACACGCCCGGTGGCGTCACCGGCCAGCACGATGTCACCTTGTTTCAGGAGACCGTTCTGGATCAGGAGCGTGCTCACGGCACCTCGACCCTTGTCCAGCTTGGATTCGATGACCACGCCCTTGGCAGGCCCTTCGGAATAAGCCTTGAGCTCGAGGATTTCCGACTGCAGCAGTACCGCATCAATCAGATCGTCAATGCCGTCGCCTGTGTGAGCGGATACCTTCACAAACTGGGTATCACCCCCCCATTCTTCCGGCACCACGTCCTTGGCGGCCAGTTCGGAGATGACCCGATCCGGGTCAGCGCCTTCCTTGTCCATCTTGTTGACGGCCACGACCAGAGGCACCTTGCCCGCCTTGGCGTGCTGTACCGCTTCAATGGTCTGTGGCATTACGCCGTCATCGGCGGCAACCACCAGAATGACTACGTCGGTACACTGGGCGCCACGGGCACGCATGGCCGTAAAGGCCTCGTGTCCGGGCGTGTCCAGGAAGGTCACCATGCCGTGGTCGGTCTCTACATGGTAGGCGCCGATATGCTGGGTAATACCACCGGATTCGCCGGCCGCTACCTTGGTGCGACGGATAAAGTCGAGCAGGGATGTCTTGCCATGGTCAACGTGGCCCATGACCGACACCACAGGTGCCCGCTTCTGCTGCTCACCCTGATAGGTGATGGATGCATCCAGATCCTCTTCCATGGCGTTTTCAGACACGGTCACATACTTGTGACCCATCTCTTCTACCACCAGAATTGCGGTATCCTGATCCAGCACCTGATTGATGGTCGCCATGACGCCCATCTTGAACAGCACCTTGACAACTTCTGCGGCTTTCACCGACATCTGGTTGGCCAGGTCCTGCACACTGATGTTCTCGCCCAGTTTCACCTCGCGAATCACGGGTGCCGTCGGCTGTTGGAACTGGTGCTCACGGTCTTCCTGCTTGTCACGCTTGCGCTTGGGACGACGACGACCACCTGAACCGTCTTCGTTGACCAGACCCATGATCTGCTGATGTCGATTGCCCTTGGCCTTCTCTTTCTTGACCGCAGCCGGCGCACTCTTGGGCTTCTTCGCCTTTCGACGCTCTTCGGCTTCCTCGTCTACCGCCTTTTTGGGCTTGCGAGTCCGCTTGGCTTCGGCGTCGGGATCCGGCGGTATGTCCATGTCGGCAGGCGACGGTGTGGCCTGCTCAGGCTCGCTCTTGGCCGCTTCCGCCGCCTTGGCTTCTTCTGCCTTGCGCTGAGCCTCTTCCTCTGCCTGGCGACGTTCCTCTGCCGCGCGTGCCTGGGCTTCTTCCAGGCGCTGCTGCTCTTCTTCACGCTTCAGCTTGTCGTCACTCTTGGGCGCAGTCGGCTCTGTACCTTCAACGGCATCGCGTTTCATGTAGGTCCGTTTCTTGCGAACCTCGATATTCACCGTCTTGCCCTTGGCAGTGCCTGAGCCAGCCTTGAGCTGGGTGGTCACCTTGCGCTTGAGGGTAATCTTTTTGGGATCACCAGCTTGTCCGCCATGACTGTTCTTCAGATAAGTCAACAGGGTCTGTTTTTCGCTGTCGGACACGACGGCGTCAGCACTCTTGTGGGCCAGACCCGCTTCAGTCATTTGTTTCAGCAAGCGGTCTACCGGCGTACCAATATTATCCGCCAGCTGTTGTACAGTCACTTCTGCCATATGCTTCGTTCCTCCCGGAGCCGCTTATTCTTCATCGAACCAGGACGCCCGTGCTGCCATAATCAGGCGGCCGGCTTCTGCCTCGTCCAGTTCGTCAATATCCATCAGGTCGTCAACAGACTGATCTGCCAGATCGTCCACGGTCCTGATACCTTTACCTGCCAGCACTGTCGCCAGCGCCTGGGACATGCCTTCCATTGCCAGCAGCTCTGGCGTCGGACCGGTGGACTCCAACTGCTCTTCGGATGTCAGTTCCTGCGTCAGCAGTACATCCTTGGCACGTCCCCGCAATTCGCCTACTGTCTCTTCATCAAACCCTTCAATACTGAGCATCTCGTCCAGCGGCACATAGGCTACCTCTTCCAGAGAGGTGAAGCCCTCTTCAATCAATACTTCGGCCAGATCGGCATCAACACCCAGGTTCTCGGTAAACAGCGCCATCAGCTTGTCCAGCTCTTCCTGCTGCTTGTGCGTGGCGTCTTCTTCGGTCATCACGTTGATGGTCCAGCCGGTGAGCTCACTGGCCAGACGCACATTCTGTCCGCTTCGGCCAATGGCGATCGCCAGGTTGTCTTCGGTAACCGCCACGTCCATGGTGTTAGTTTCCTCGTCCATGACGATGGACGCCACCTCAGCCGGAGCCAGGGCGTTGATGACCATCTGTGCGGGATTGTCATCCCACAGCACGATGTCCACCCGTTCATTGCCCAGCTCGCCGGACACGGCCTGTACTCGTGAACCGCGCATGCCGACACAGGCACCCACCGGATCAAGACGTCCGTCGTTGGTATAGACCGCAATCTTGGCCCGTGAACCCGGGTCACGGGCACAAGACAGAATCTGTATGACCTCTTCGTGAATTTCCGGCACTTCGATACGGAACAACTCGATCAGCATGCGATTGCTGCTGCGGCTGAGGACCAGTTGTGGTCCGCGCACGTCTTCGCGCATGCCTTCCAGCACGGCCCGCACCCGATCGCCGATGCGATAGGTTTCACGGGGAATCAGTTCTTCCCGGGGCAGAATCGCTTCGGCGTTACCGCCCAGATCGACAATGATATTGTCCCGCGTAACCTTTTTCACATTACCGTGAATGATTTCCCCTTCACGCGACCGGTACTGCTCGACAATTTTCTGACGCTCGGCTTCTCGGACCTTCTGTACGATGATCTGTTTGGCGGCCTGCGCACTGATACGCCCGAAGTTTTCATTTTCTATTTGCTCTTCATAGACATCGCCGGGCTGCAGGTTGCCATCAATATCGGCCGCCTCCTGCATGTTGATCTCGGAGCCCAGCGCAGGCACGGCTTCATTGTCGACAACGCTCCAGCGCCGAAAGGTTTCGTAATCACCTGTCTTGCGATCGATGCTGACCCGAATGTCGGCTTCGCCGTCGTCGTCGAACCGTTTCTTCGCAGCAGTAGCCAAAGCCAGTTCAATGGCTTCAAAGATGACATCCTTTGAAACGCCTTTTTCGTTTGATACCGCTTCTACTACCAACAGAATCTCTTTGCTCATGCTCCAGCCTCGACTGTCCGTCGCCCGTTAGTCTTCAAAAACGGGCAGAATGTTCGCTTTATCAATTTGTTCGAAAGGCAACAGGTACTCGTAATCATCGATCAGAATGACCACGGAGTCGTCCTCGACTCCCTGAATGATGCCTTTCAGTTTTCGCTTACCCTCAAACGGGTATTTAAGCCGGATGTGAACCCATTCCCCCGGGAACTGGCTGTACTGAGCCAGCTGAAATAGCGGCCGGTCCATCCCGGGAGACGACACTTCCAGATCGTAGGCATTGCCAATGGGATCATCGACGTCCAGTACCGCGGCCAGTTGATGGCTGACGCGGGCACAATCGTCAACGGTCACGCCGTCGGCATGATCCACATACACTCTGAGTACACTGTGCTTGCCCTGGGCCACATACTCGGTGCCCCAAAACTCATACCCCAGGCCTTCCACCACGGGTGCACAGATTTCAATGATTTGATCCGCTTTTGCCATACCAACGCTATAAACAAAAAATGGGCCCGTTGGCCCACTTTGAAATTCACCTAACAAAAAGCCCCAACCGGGGCTTCATGCAAGGATGTGGTAGCGGGGGCAGGATTCGAACCTACGACCTTCGGGTTATGAGCCCGACGAGCTACCAGACTGCTCCACCCCGCATCAACTCTGCAACCCCGACAGGGCTGCCACCTTCCCAATAAATGGTGCCGACGACTAGACTCGAACTAGCACGGGCAAAGCCCACCACCCCCTCAAGATGGCGTGTCTACCAATTCCACCACGTCGGCACACCGTTAAACGGGGCGATTATTCTACGTCAGGAAACGCAGGATCGCTAGCCCCTTCTTGCTCTGGCGCCGATTCTTCCAAAAGAATCGTGTCATCTATTTCGATCTGGCCGTCATCAGCCGCCCGATTGGACGCCACTACGGCCAATGCCAGGCTGGTACCGAAAAAAGCGGTTGCCAGAATGGCTGTGGTGCGAGACAGAAAATTGGCACTGCCCTTGCTACCGAACACACCCTGTGATGCGCCGGCTCCGCCGCCGCCAAAGGCCGCACCGGCTTCCGCACCCTTGCCGCGCTGAATGAGCACGAATGTCACCAGGGCGACGGCAAGAATAACGTGTATGACCAACAATAACGTTTCCATATTTACACCTTAACGGGACGCGGCTTCGCAGATCCCTACAAATTCATCAACCTTCAGAGAGGCACCACCCACCAGGCCACCGTCAATGTCACGCTGTGACAACAAGTCCGGTGCGTTGGCTGCTTTCATGCTGCCGCCATATACAATCTGCACCGCGGCCGCCATGCCCGCGTCAGCTTCCGCCAGATACTGACGCAGATCCGCATGTACGTCCTGAGCCTGTTCCGGTGACGCCGTCTTGCCTGTGCCAATGGCCCAAACCGGCTCATAGGCAACCACCAGCTTGCGGAACCCATCCACACCGACGGCATCAAGAACGGCTTTCAACTGACGCCGGCACACGTCACCCGTGATCCCCTGCTCACGCTCTTCCAGCGTTTCGCCGATACACAACACCGGGGTCACACCAGTGTCCAGGGCCGCTTTCGTTTTCGCCGCCACGACGTCATCGGTCTCGCCAAACAGGGTACGCCGCTCGGAATGGCCGGTGAGTACGTGGGTACAACCGAATTCTTTCAGCATGCCCAGGGATATCTCGCCAGTGAAAGCACCCGAGGCTTCCATGTGTGAATTCTGCGCGCCCCAGGCGATACCGCTGTCAGCCAGAGAAGACTCCAGCTGTGGCAAAAACACATAGGGGGCGAACACCGCCACCTGACAGTTTTTCGTATCGATACCCTGCTTGAATCCGGCCACCATATCGGCGACTTCAGCCCGGGTACCATTCATTTTCCAGTTCGCTGCAATAAACGGTGTACGCATGTGAAACCCCTTCAAAATGCGGCGCGTATGTTAACCATTTTACCGAGCAGGCACAAGTGGCCTGGTCCGGACCGTTAGATCGATTCATCTCTTACCGAACGGCCGTCGTTACCTGCTCGGCGAGTGTCTGACAGAGTGTGTTCACTTCCTCTGCGTCTTCTCCCTCCACCATGACCCGGACCAGAGGCTCAGTCCCGGAGGGGCGCAGGAGTACACGCCCACGCTCACCCAATTGCGCCTCGGCCGCTGCCAGTGCAGCTCGGACATCACTGTTTTCGGTTACCGACTGGCCCGGCGGCACCTGCACATTGATCATGGTCTGGGGGAACTTGCGCATGGCTGAAGCGGCCCGCGAGAGATTATGACCTTCGTCCTGAAGTGCCTGCAGCACTTGCAGGGCCGCGACAATGCCGTCTCCGGTACTGGTTCTATGAGCGCAAATAATGTGGCCAGAGCTTTCCCCGCCCAGGACCCAGTCACGGGTGCGCATTTCCTCCATCACGAAGCGGTCACCCACTTTCGACCGGGCGAAATCGATGCCCTCTTTCTCCAGCGCCACCGCCAGCCCCATGTTGGCCATGAGTGTGCTGACGACACCACCCCTGAGTTGTCCGGTCCGCTCGAGGTTGCGCGCAATAATGAACAACAACTCGTCGCCATCCAGGGTGCGGCCCTCATGGTCGACCATCAGCACCCGATCACCGTCACCGTCAAAGGCGATGCCCAGATCCGCCTCCTGGGCAAGGACCTCTGACTGCAGCGCCTTTATGCTGGTTGAACCACAACCGTCATTGATGTTGAGGCCGTCTGGCTCGCAACCGATGCAATGTACCGTGGAGCCGAGCTCGGCAAAGACCTTGGGGGCAATGTCATAGGTCGCTCCATTGGCGCAGTCCAGCACCAGACGTTTCTTCTTCAGATCCAGACTGGACGCCGTGCTTTTACAAAACTCCACATACCGGCCGACTGCGTCAATGATGCGGTGCGCTTTGCCCAACTGCTCCGACGCCACAGTGGACATCGGCTTGTTGAGCTCCTGCTCGATAGCAAGTTCCACATCGTCCGATAGTTTACGGCCGTCAGGGTCGAAAAACTTGATGCCGTTGTCATAGTGCGGGTTGTGCGACGCCGAGATCACGATACCGGCATCACACTTGAAGGTGTGCGTGAGGTACGCAATGCCCGGAGTGGGCATGGGGCCCAGCAGAAGGATATCCACTCCGGCAGACGACAGCCCGGCTTCCAGGGCTGACTCGAACATGTAACCGGACAGCCGCGTATCCTTGCCGATAATGATTTTGCTCTTGCCCTGACGGGCAAACACCCGGCCTGCAGCCCAACCCAGCTTGAGCATGAACTCGGCGGTAATGGGGTGCGTTCCGACAGCTCCGCGAATGCCGTCCGTGCCAAAATACTGCTTGTCAGCCACCAGTCATATCTCCTTTTACACCGTTATTCTTGTTGGCCTGGGCGGCCCGCTGAATCGCCAGGGCATCTACCGTTTCAGCTACGTCGTGCACACGCACGATGGCGGCGCCATGCTGCACGGCCAGCATGGCTGCTGCCACACTGCCTGCGGTGCGCTCTGCCACCGGCCGACCGGTTATATCACCAATCATGCTTTTACGCGACATGCCAACCAGAACGGGATAACCCAGGGTACTCAACATCGGCAATGCGTTGAGCAGATCCAGATTATGCGCCAGCGTCTTGCCAAAGCCAAACCCCGGATCGACAACAATTCGATCCGACGGCACACCTGCGGCTCGCAGGGCAACCGCTCGCTCCCCCAGATACGCCATGACCTGATTCACCACATCGGAATACCGGGGGTCATTCTGCATGCGGTCGGGTTCGCCCTGCATATGCATCAGACACACAGGCACCTGCAGCGCTGCTGCCTGCGCCAGCGCGCCCGGCCGGGTAAACGCCCGAACATCATTGAGCATATCAGCCCCTGCCTCCACCGCAGCTACCATGACCTCGGGGCTGCTGGTATCGACGGAAATCCAGGCATCAGTGTGACGCCGGACGGCCTCGACCACTGGCAACACGCGACGCAGCTCCTCCGCCAGAGACACGGGCTGGGCGCCGGGCCGGGTGGATTCGCCGCCCACATCAATGAGAGTGGCACCCGCCGCCAGCATGGCATTGGCCTGTGCCACTGCCGCGTCCGGGTCATTATGACGCCCGCCATCACTGAAGGAGTCCGGCGTGACATTGAGCACGCCCATGACCTGTGGGCGAGTCAGATCCAGAGTCTTGTCACCATGAGTCAGTTTCATGGGCCTAGGGTACCTGTATTCAGCCAACAAAAAAGGCGGCCCTTGCGAGCCGCCCCCATTACTTACCACCAGGACTCTGCACGGGCCGCTGGCCCGTCAGTCCCGGCGTGTTTCCTCGTCACCCGAGGTATCCGTTGAATCATCAAAATCGGTGCCGCGAGGGTCTTCCTCTTCCGGCCCTGCGGACGTATCATCGCCAGCATTACCGTCGTCACCCTGATGGTTTCGACCCACTGGCTCGGCATCTTCCCGCGCCATTGTCTCTTCACGCTCAGCCTTGGCACGGGCCGCTTCCGACACATCCCAGTCCTGGGGCGGCCGAGGCTTCTTACCGTGCATGATGTCATCGATCTGCGCCGTGTCGATGGTTTCATATTCCATCAGGGCGTCCTTCATCAATTCCAGCTTGTCGCGGTTGTCTATCAGGAGCTGCTTGGCATGGCTATAGCAGTAATCACAGATTTCCTTCACCTCGGCATCCACCGAACGGGCGGTTTCTTCCGACATAGTGGAGCCTTCACCCGGGTATCGCTGCTGCTCTTCTTCGTACATCAGAGGGCCCATGCGGTCACTCAGGCCCCATTTGGTCACCATGTTGCGCGCCAGCTTGGTAGCCCGCTCGATGTCATTGGAGGCCCCAGTGGTAACCTGGTCCACACCATTGATCAACTCTTCGGCGAGACGGCCACCATAGAGCGAACAGATCTGGCTGATCAGACCTTCCTTGGTCATGCTGTAACGATCTTCCTCGGGCAGGAACATGGTGACACCCAGGGCACGCCCCCGGGGAATGATACTGACCTTATAGACCGGGTCATGGGCCGGCACCAGGCGCCCGATAATGGCATGACCCGACTCGTGATAGGCCGTATTCACACGCTCTTTCTCGGACATGACCATGGTCTTGCGCTCTGCACCCATCATGATCTTGTCTTTTGCTCGGTCAAATTCTTCCATGCTGACAACACGCTTGTTGCCGCGGGCAGCAAACAGTGCTGCCTCGTTGACCAGATTGTGCAGGTCGGCACCGGAGAAACCGGGCGTGCCGCGAGCAATGATTTTGGGATCGACACCGTCGCCCAGGGGCACCTTGCGCATGTGGACTTTGAGAATCTGTTCCCGGCCGCGAATGTCCGGCAGACCGACGGTGACCTGGCGGTCAAAACGTCCGGGACGCAACAACGCCGGGTCCAGCACGTCGGGACGGTTGGTGGCGGCTATGATAATCACGCCGTCGTTGTCCTCGAACCCGTCCATCTCCACCAGCAACTGGTTCAATGTCTGTTCGCGCTCGTCGTTACCGCCACCGACGCCAACACCCCGGCTGCGGCCCACGGCATCGATCTCGTCGATAAACACGATGCACGGCGCCTGCTTCTTGGCCTGCTCGAACATGTCGCGTACACGGGACGCACCGACACCGACAAACATTTCCACGAAATCCGAGCCGGAAATGGTAAAGAAGGGCACCTTGGCCTCGCCAGCGATGGCCCGGGCCAGCAGCGTCTTACCCGTACCCGGCGGGCCGACCATCAGCACACCGCGCGGTATGGTCCCGCCAAGGCGCTGATACTTGCCGGGATCACGCAGGAAGGACACCAGTTCGGACACATCGTCCTTGGCCTCTTCCACACCCGCCACATCAGAAAACGTCGTCTTGATCTGATCTTCGCTGAGCAGCTTGGCCTTGGACTTGCCAAAACTCATGGGGCCCTTGCCGCCACCGGCGCCCCCCTGCATCTGACGCATGAAGAAGAGGAAAACCAGAATAATGATCAGGATCGGGAAACTGGCGATCAGCAGTTGCGACCAGATGCTCTGCTGCTCGGGCTGCCGGGCATCAACCTCCACACCGGCATCCATCAGACGATCAACCACGTCCTGGCCGAGAATCATGTAGGGGCTGTTGGTGGTGAAGTTCGACCCATCAGCACGCACGCCCTCGATCTCGGTGCCCGAGATGGTCACAGACCGGATCTGATCCCGCTCGACCTGCTGCATGAACTGAGAGTAGGACATCTGCTGCCCGGTCTGTTCCGTGGGAAAATCGTTGAAAACGGTGAGCAAAACCACCGCGATCACAATCCAGAGAATTAAGTTTCTAGCCATAATGTAAATGCACGCCCCGCAGGGCCGCTACTCCTCGCTGTGGGGTGGCAACAACGTATCACAGCCACCCGACTTTAGTTAACTGCGTGTTCATTACCATACGGTCCAAACCCGCAACGCCGATCACCCTTTGAACCCCTTTGCAACCAGGTATGTTTCCCTGGATCGCGCTCTCGATGCCGCCGGCTTTCGAGTCATTACCTGGCCGAAACTCTGCCGGGCATCCTTCATGAACGCGTCAAACCCTTCACCGTGAAACACTTTGGTGACCAGATGACCGCCCGGTGATAATACCTGACGAGCCATGTCCAACGCCAATTCTACCAGATACATGACCCCTGGCTGATCAATGGCCGCCACACCACTCATGTTGGGGGCCATATCAGAAATTACAAGGTCGACCGGACGCCCGTCCAGCGCAGCCAGGATGGCGTCAAACACGGCACTTTCTGTAAAGTCACCCTGAATGAAGTCCACACCCGCCAGCGCATCCATGGCCAGGATGTCCGAGGCCACCACTGTACCCTGGTGGCCAACACATTGCGCCGCAACCTGCGACCAGCCCCCCGGCGCCGACCCCAGATCAACCACCACGTGGCCCGGCTTCATGAGCCGATCCTTGTCGTTGATCTCACGGAGCTTATAACTCGCACGGAACCGGTAGCCATCCATTTGCGATTGTTTGACATAGGGATCAGCGAAATGTTCATTCAGCCATCCGGCACTGGACTTTGAACGCCCGGCGGCCTGCTTCTTTCCGCCTTTACCCTGTCGCCCTGATTTACCTTGCGCGGCCATAAGCGTTCGGCTTCCTCTCCCATTACAGGTACAATAGTACTATCATTTTCACATAGTTAGGGCGACTCGAACCATGCCTCTGTCCGAAGCACAGAAAAAACACTTCCGTGGCATCGGCCACGACCTCAAACCCATTGTCACCATCGGCGGCAACGGTGTATCAGAAGGCGTCATCTCGGAACTAGACCGGGCACTCACGGACCACGAGCTTATCAAGCTCAAGATTGCGGCCGGCGAGCGGGACGACAGACAGCCGGTTATCGATTATGTCACGACACAGACAAAGTGCGAGTTGGTTGCCCGTATTGGCAAGATAGCCCTGCTCTATCGCCGCAACCCGAAGGCAGACCCCAAAAAATCGAATATCCGCCCCTGATACGGCGTCCGCCCTGCTGGCCCCCGCTTCACCTGAAAAGCGTGCAATCGGCAGGGCGGACAGTGCCGTCACCGGGACTCAGTCAGCGCTGTAAACCGGCAGCTTGGCACACACGGCCAGCACCTTGGCCTTCACGTCCTTGATGGCCGCGCTGGCGTCACCGGACTCCAGCCCTTCCAGCACATCACAGATCCAGTTGGTCAGGTCACGGCATTCCTGTTCGCCAAAACCCCGGCGGGTAATGGCCGGCGTGCCGATCCGCAGACCAGAGGTCACAAAAGGCGAGCGCGGGTCATTGGGCACGGCATTCTTGTTCACCGTGATATTGGCGTCGCCCAGCGCCGCATCCGCATCCTTGCCCGTATACTCCTTGCCGATCAGATCCACCAGGAACAAGTGATCGTCGGTGCCGCCTGATACGATATTGATGCCGCGTGAAATGAAGGTCTTGGCCATGGTGCGCGCATTGTCCACGACCCGTTGCTGGTATTCACGGAAGTCGTCTTCCATGCACTCCTTGAAGCAGACCGCCTTGCCGGCGATCACATGCATCAACGGGCCGCCCTGGTTTTCCGGGAAGACGGCAAAATTGAACTTCTTGTTCAGCTCTTCGTTGTCGTGCGCCAGGATCAGCCCGCCACGCGGCCCGCCCAATGTCTTGTGTGTGGTGGTGGTGCAGACATCGGCGTAAGGCACCGGACTCGGGTAGACACCCGCGGCCACCAGACCCGCGATATGCGCCATGTCCACCAGCAGATAAGCGCCTACCTTGTCGGCGATTTCGCGGAACCGCGCCCAGTCCACAACCCGTGAATACGCCGAAAAGCCGCCCACAATCAGACGCGGCTTGTGCTCCAGCGCCAGGCGCTCGACTTCGTCGTAGTCAATTTCACCGGTATCCGGGTTCAGACCGTACTGCACCGGGTTGTAGATACGACCGGAGAAAGACACCGACGCCCCGTGTGTCAGGTGGCCGCCATGAGCCAGACTCATGCCCAGAATGGTATCCCCGGGCTTGCAGAGTGCCATGTAGACAGCCGCATTGGCCTGCGAGCCGGAATGCGGCTGCACGTTGGCGTAGGCCGCGCCAAAGAGCTTCTTGGCCCGTTCAATGGCCAGGGTTTCCACCACATCCACGTGTTCGCAGCCGCCATAGTAGCGCTTGCCGGGATAGCCTTCAGCGTACTTGTTGGTCAACTGGGAGCCCTGGGCCTGCATGACCCGCGGACTGGTGTAATTTTCCGAGGCAATCAGCTCAATGTGCTCTTCCTGGCGCACACGCTCCGCTTCCATCGCCTGCCACAGGTCATTGTCGTAGTCGGCAATCTGCATGGATGATTTGAACATAATTTAAAGGCTCCCTGATCTCTGTATGCGAGTTGGGCACTATTTAACCTGCAACAATCCGCACTGTCACCTGATAATAACTCACCCACCCTTGAATTATATTTTTGACTCGCCGACCGAACACCCCGCAGCCCCCTATGAATCCCCGTCTGACGCCTTATAATGGCCGCATTCACGTCACCGTGGCACCGCGCCACCGGCTACAGCACCTGCGGTGCGTCGGCCAGCCGAACACGGTGCTCATCGCCAGAACAGACGAGGCCCCTAATGGCACAATACGTATTCACCATGAACCGGGTGGGCAAGGTCGTCCCGCCCAAGAAAGAGATCCTCAAGGACATTTCGCTGAGCTTTTTCCCCGGCGCCAAGATCGGCGTACTGGGTTTGAACGGCTCGGGCAAGTCTACCCTGCTGCGCATCATGGCAGGCCTGGATCAGGACTACATCGGCGAAGCCCGGCCACAACCCGATCTCAATATCGGCTATCTGCCCCAGGAGCCTGAGCTGACACCTGGCAAGACGGTGCGTGAAACCGTCGAAGAGTCGGTGGAGCATCTGAAGGAAGCTCAGGACCGTCTCAACGAAGTCTATGCCGCCTATGCCGAGCCGGACGCCGACTTCGAAGCCCTGGCTGCCGAACAAAACAAACTGGAAGGCCTGATCGCCGCCACCGACGCCCACGACATGGACCGCAAGCTGGAGGTGGCAGCCGACGCCCTGCGCCTGCCGCCATGGGACGACAAGGTGGACTACCTGTCCGGCGGTGAACGCCGTCGGGTCGCCCTGTGCCGCCTGCTCATGTCCAACCCGGAAATGCTGCTGCTGGACGAGCCCACCAACCACCTGGACGCCGAAAGCGTGGCCTGGCTGGAGCGCTTCCTGCACGAATACAGTGGTACTGTGGTCGCCATTACCCACGACCGCTACTTCCTCGACAACGTGGCTGGCTGGATCCTCGAACTGGATCGGGGCCAGGGCATCCCCTGGGAGGGCAACTACTCCTCCTGGCTGGAACAGAAAGAGAAGCGCCTGGAGCAGGAATCCAAGCAACAGGCCTCGCACGACAAGGCCGTCAAGGCAGAGCTGGAGTGGGTTCGCCAGAATTCCAAGGGTCGCCAGGCCAAGTCCAAGGCCCGTCTCAAACAGTTTGACGAGCTGAGCTCGAAAGAATTCCAGAAGCGCAACGAAACCAATGAAATCTATATCCCGCCCGGTCCGCGCCTGGGGGACAAGGTCATCGAGGCGCATAACGTCAAGAAGAGCTACGGCGACAACCTGTTGTTTGATGACCTCAACCTGGTCGTACCGCCGGGCAGCATTGTGGGTGTGATCGGCGGCAACGGGGCGGGCAAGTCGACCCTGTTTCGCATGATTATCGGCCAGGAGCAACCCGATGACGGTGAAATCGTCATTGGTGACTCGGTGAAGATCGCTCACATCGGCCAGATGCGCGAACTGGACGACGACAAGACCGCCTTCGAGGAAATCTCCGACGGTCGTGACATCATCCAGGTAGGTACCTACGAGACACCGGCGCGCGCCTATCTAGGCCGCTTCAACTTCAAGGGTGGTGATCAGCAGAAACGGGTCAAGGATCTGTCCGGGGGTGAACGCAATCGCCTGTTTCTCGCAAAGCTCCTCAAGGAAGGCGGCAACGTACTGCTGCTCGATGAGCCGACCAACGATCTTGACGTGGAAACCCTGCGGGCGCTGGAAGAGGCTCTACTGGCCTTCCCCGGCTGCGCCATCGTCATCTCGCACGATCGCTGGTTCCTGGACCGGGTGGCGACACACATTCTGGCTTACGAAGGCGACAGCAATGTGGTCTTCTTCGACGGCAACTTCTCCGAGTACGAGGCCGATCATCGCAAACGCACCGGTGATCAGGGTCCCAAGCGCATCAAGTACAAACGTCTGCAGTAACAGGTGTCCGGCGTAGGCAATTTCTTACGCCGGACAGAGCTGACGACTCATGACTCAGTTTATACTCAGGTATAAGCTTCTTCTGGACTTGCGACAAATAGTCGAAAAATCAGGCCGGGACGGCCAAAGCAAGGCAACAGGGAATCGCGAGTCCATTAAACCATCTCTCGGATAGATCGCGCCCGGCCATGGACGGCCGGTTTAATTGCTCTCCCGTCCCCGTACACCGCTGTTTATTTCCACTGTCGGCTGCTATATTTGTCTCTGATCTGAGACAGAATTTTGTTATGCCTGCTGACCATTACGCCGCCATCGACCTGGGCGCCAATTCATTTCACCTGGTGATCATGTGCCCCGGTAATGACAGCCTTGTTGCGGTGGACGCTCATCGCGAAATTATCCGCCTCAGCAGCGGCATCAACCCTCGTACCCGAACCCTGCGGCCGGAGACACGTCGCCGGGCCTTGCGCTGTCTCACCCAGTTCCGTCAGATCATGACGCGTCACGAACTTGCCCGGGTGCGAGTCGTGGGTACCAGTGCCTTTCGGTCCCTGCGTCAGGATGAACAGTTCATGGCCGAGGCGGAAGAGACCCTGGGGGCCCCCATCGAAATCCTCTCTGGCGAAGATGAAGCCCATCTGATCTATCTGGGAGCAACCTGGGGACTGGCGCACAGTGACCGACTGGTTGTCGATATCGGCGGCGGCAGTACAGAGATCGTTCTGGGGCGTGGCAGGGACATCGCACTGGCGGTGAGCCTGGACATCGGCAGCGCGTCCCTGTCATCGGCGTTCTTTCATGCCAACCGGATCAGCGAGTCCGACCTGATGCACGCGCGCGAACATGTGCGCAGTCAGCTCAGGCGGAAATTCGCCGACCCGCTCACCCTCGGGCCCGGAGTCAGTGCCGTTGGCGCCTCGGGTACAGCCAAGAGCCTGAGCTGGGTATTGCGCTCATTGCACCTGACCAACGGCGACATAACCCGGGAAGGCCTGGATCGCATCGAGCCGGTACTCTGGCAGGTACAGAACATTGACCAGTTGAGTCATGTGCTGAATCTCAACGTACGTCGAACCCATGTCTTTCCCGGCGGGTATGTGATCATGTCCGAGATATTCAACTGGCTGTCGGTGGAGCGGATGAGTCTGTCGACCCGCGCGTTGCGCGAAGGCATCATAGTGGACATGCTGGATACTCCCGAATCCCGTGATTCGTCATAACGCTTGAAAAGCGCTCCACCTTCCCCAATTATTTCTGCAACTCACTGTTTCCGAGGAACTGACGACATGCGTGTGTTTTTATTCCTGCTGACCAACCTGGGTATTCTGGTTACCTTCGGCATTTTCACCAACATTATCCTGCCCATGTTCGGTATTCGCCTGGAAGGCGCAGGACTCTTGCTGGTATTTGCCGCCTTGTTCGGCATGGGCGGCTCTTTTATTTCCCTGCTGCTGTCCAAGAAAATGGCGCTCAAGGCGACCCGGGCACAGATCATCGAACGGCCCGGCAACGCGCAGGAACGCTGGCTGGTGGACACTGTAGGCCGCCTGGCCAAAGACGCCGGCATCGGGATGCCCACTGTCGCCATTTATCCAGGCCAGGAAATCAATGCGTTCGCCACAGGCGCCAAGCGGGACGACGCTCTGGTCGCCGTAAGCGTGGGCCTGCTCACTCAGATGCAGCGGGACGAGCAGGAAGCGGTACTGGCACACGAAGTGAGCCACATTGCCAACGGCGACATGGTGACCCTGACGCTGATTCAGGGCGTGGTGAACACCTTCGTCATCTTTTTCGCTCGCATCGCGGCGAACATGATCAGCAGTGCACTGGGAGGCCGTAACGGACAGGGGCTCGGCTTTTTCGGTTACATTGCCGTGGTCATGGTGCTGGAGATCATTTTCGGCCTGCTGGCCAGTGTCGTAGTGCACTGGTTCTCACGTCGGCGCGAATACGCTGCGGACGCAGGGTCGGCCAGCCTGGTGGGCAAACAGAAGATGATTCAGGCTCTGCAACGACTCAAGGGCAGCAAGGAACCGGAACTGGAGGGCAACCTGCTGGCCTTCGGCATTCTGGGCAAAGGCTCGGAACTCATGGCCACGCACCCAACGCTGGACAACCGTATTGCCGCCCTGCAACGACTCTGAGGAAGAACGCCGGGGTTCGGGCCGCCATCAGGCCGGTCTGAACACCCGCGCACTGCCCCAGAGGGCAATGAAACAGGCCAACGCCACCACCACAATGGCAGGGCCGGTGGGCCAGTCCAGATGCCAGGACAAGGCAATGCCACAGGCCACCGAGACCATGCCAATCAGCACCGCCCCCAATACCATGTGTTCCGGTTCCCGACTCCAGGCCCTTGCGGCCGCTGCCGGAATCAGCAGCAAGGAGGAAATCAGCAGCACCCCCACCCACTGCAGCGCCATGGCCACGACCGCTGCCAGCAACAACATGAACTGGGCCCGCAGGCTGTCGATGCGAACCCCCTCGGCCTGAGCCAGATCAGGCGACAATACCACCAGCATCAGCGCCCGCCAGCGCCAGATCAGCCAGGGTATGGCAACTGCCAGCAGGATGAGCAGGCCCCACATATCCTGCCAGGTCACACCCAGAACATCACCGATCAACAAGGCATTCAGATTCACACCCGGAGGCGCAAAACCGTAGACCAGCAACAGGCCCAATGCCAGGCTGCCGTGTGACAGCACCGCCAGCCAGGTGTCCGAGGCCAGAGAGCGCACTTTCTCCGCCCGCCAAAGCAGCAGGGCAAACAACAGGGTCCCCGCCAGGGCGCCACCCATGGGGGACCAGAAGAAGAACAGGCCTACACCGACGCCCAACAGGGACGCGTGGGCCAGCGCATCGCCAAAGAATGCCATGCGCTGCCAGACCAGCAGGCTACCAAACGGGCCAGCGAGAATCATCAAGCCGCACCCGGCCAGCAGAGGCAACAACCAGAGTTCAATCACGAACGGCCGGCCCTCCCTGCTCACCCAGGTCATGGTGGTGGGAGTGCTGGTGGTGATAGACGCCGAGGGTCGCAGCATCTCGGGGCCCGAAGATCTGCACAAAGTCCGGATGGGCCTCAACGGTTTCCGGGGCACCCTCACAACACACATGATGATTGAGACAGATTACCTGATCGGTGGCCGCCATGACCACGTGCAGGTCATGGGACACCATGAGGACACTGCATCCCAGGCGCTCCTTGAGCGAATGAATCAGGCGATAAAGCGCCGCCTCACCCATGAAGTCGACCCCCTGCACCGGCTCATCCAGCACCAGCAGATCCGGCTCGTGGAGAACGGCCCGGGCCAGCAACACCCGCTGCAATTCGCCTCCGGACAGACCGGACAAGGGCCGATCCACCAGGTGGGCCACGCCGGTGAGCGACAGGGCTTCGGTGATGTCCTGCCCCGAACGGCGCCCCTGCAGTTGCATGAAGCGACGTACACTGGCGGGCAGCAGCTGGTTCAGCGGCAAGCGCTGCGGCATGTACCCCAGCGTCAGTCCGGGCTGGCGGACAACCCGGCCTTCATCCGGGGCTTCCAGTCCCAGAAGCACCTGCAGCAGGCTGGTTTTGCCGGCGCCGTTGGGGCCCACAATGGTGATTATCTGGCGTGGCTGAACCTGCAGCGACACCCGGTCGAGCACCCGCCGCTGTCCCTTGATCAAACTTACATTGTCTGCTTGCAAAAGCACCGGACCACCCCTTTCAACTATTACCCAACCGGAAAAGGTTATAATATAACACGCCTGTCCAGCACCTGCTGTGCCATTTCGGATTCCCGTCCGCGGGTGCTACACTGGGCACCCATTTTTCGCAACGTTCTGAATAACCACCATGACTCAAACCCTGCGTATTGCTACCCGTACCAGCCCGCTGGCCCTGTGGCAGGCGGAGCACGTCGCCGACGAACTGTGCCGCCACCATCCCGACCTGAATGTGGAACTGGTCAAACTGGTCACACGCGGGGACCGCATACTGGACGTCGCCCTGTCCAAAGTGGGTGGCAAGGGCCTGTTCATCAAGGAACTGGAAGTCGCCTTGTTGGAGCAGCGGGCCGACATTGCGGTGCACTCCATGAAAGACGTCCCCATGGAACTGGAACCCGAGTTCATACTGCCGGTCATCTGCGCCCGGGGCGAACCCGGCGACGCTTTCGTGTCCAATCAATACACCAGCCTGGATGAACTGCCGAAGGGCGCCAGGGTGGGCACCTCGAGTCTGCGCCGGCAGGCCCAGTTACTGGCCGCTCGTCCGGACCTGGTGATCGAGTTTCTGCGCGGCAATGTAGGCACGCGCCTGGGCAAACTGGATGACGGTCAGTTTGACGCCATCATCCTGGCGGCTGCCGGCCTGCAACGTCTGGAACTGCACGAACGCATTGCCGAGATCCTGCCCTATGAACACTGTCTCCCGGCCTGTGGTCAGGGCGCCGTGGGTATCGAATGCCGTGCCGACGATACCCAGACGCAACAATTGATCCAGGCCCTGGACCATGACACCACCCACGTACGACTCAGCGCCGAGCGGGCCATGAACCGTCGCCTGAACGGCGGGTGCGAAGTCCCCATTGCCGGCTACACCTGGCTGGACACCCATCACATGCGTCTGGAAGGTCGTATTGCCTGGCCGTCGGGTGAAGGTCTGATCCGGGTAACACGCGACACCCAGCTTGCAGACCTGAACGACCATGAGCGCGCCGAGCAGCTCGGTCTGGACGTGGCCAATGAAATGCTGGCCCAGGGTGCCGGAGATATACTGCGCCATCTGGGCCGCCTCTAGGGTCGCCTATGCCGGTGGTCATCACCAAACCCGCAGCCCAGCAGCCCCAGTGGATCGACGCCCTCCGGGACGCCGGGTGGGACACCATCAGCCTGCCTCTGTTGACCCTGGAGAACCTGCCGGAATCACCTCAGCAACGAAACTGCTGGCTTGATCTGGATCAGTTTCAGGGCGTCATTGCAGTCAGCCCTCACGCCGCCGAGATCCTGGCAGAGCGCCTGGATCAGTGGTGGCCGCAGGCGCCCGTGGGTATAAACTGGCTCTGTCCCGGCCCCGGCACGGCGGCCGTTCTGTCGCGCCGACATCCGGACATCCAGCCTGTTTACCCTGGCGCGGGCCACACGGCGGAAGACCTGCTGGCACTGCCCCAGACCCGGTCGGTGGACGGACAGAAGTGGCTGATTCTGGCGGGCGAAGGCGGGCGCCCGACCCTGCAGGACACCCTAATCGCTCGTGGTGCCCGAGTCTCCCGGCTCGCCCTATACCGCCGCCGATCCGTGACACTTGAAGACAAGGCCCTTGACGCACTGGCTGCGCTTGATCGCATAATTCAGATATCCTCACTGCAGGCGCTGGAAAGTTTGACTTCTCAGGTGTCGCTGGTTACAAAACAGAAGGCGACGTTGCTTGTCAGCAGCAAGCGACTCGCCGACGCCGCACACAGCATGCAATGGAAACACGTTATTCAGGCCGGTGGAGCCAGCCTGAACGCGACGCTTGAATCACTGGCCGCCAACAGGACGACACTATCGTGAGTGAAGACAAGACTTCGAACAACACACCCGAATCGACTGATCCGACGGAAACATCGTCCGCAACCGATCAATCAAAGGGCAGTGCCGCTTCGTCTGAAGAGGGCAAAACCACCGCCCGGAGCAAACGCCCCAAAAAAACCGCGGCCGACAAGGCGCGCAGCAAGGCCGGAAAAACAGGCAAGTGGCTGACCGGTGTGCTCTTTGTCTGTCTGCTGGCACTGGTTGGCGGCACTCTGGCCGGCGCCTGGTGGGGCTGGGAGCAGTGGCAGTCCATACAGACCGCATGGGAAGAAGATCGCGCCGCCTGGCAGGAGGAGCGAACGGAACTGAGCAGTCGCGTCGACAACCTGGAATCCGGCCTGCAGGACCAGAACAGCGATCTGGGTGCCCTGGCGTCGGATCTGGAGAGCACACGTGACGATCTGATCAGCCTGGCTACACAGGTTGACGAACAGGCGAGCCTGCAAGCCTCGGACGTGCAACGTCTCGAAGTCGAATACCTTCTGCGCACGGCGCGTCACATCAGCATTCTCACTGGCGATGCACAGCAGGCGCTGGCGCTGTTACAACAGGCAGACCGCCTCCTCGCCGACTTCAATAATCTCGCCTACCTGCCGGTGCGAGAAGCGGTTGCCCAGGACATACAGTCGCTGCGCGATGTGCCCTCACCCGACATCGACGGGCTCTACTTTGAACTCCAGGCACTGGCCGATCGCTCAGCCAACTGGCAGTGGTGGCCCGAGGGCGGTCTGCTCTCGTCCGCTCCGCGGGAAGACGGCGGTGTTGAACTCCCCGAAGCCACCACCTGGTACGAACAGCTGGGGCGGGAACTGCGTGACCTGGTCACCGTACGTTATCGTGACGACGCGGTGCAGCAGCGCCTGACACCCGGCGAATTCAACCAGATGCAGGCGCAGTTCCGGCTGCTCACCCGCCAGGCCCAGGTGGCCCTGTTGCAGCGCAACCAGACACTTTACAACGCCAGTCTGGAGCAGGCCATGGAGTGGCTGGACAGTGGTGCCGGCCAGATTCCACAGGCCCAGGTCATCCGCAACCAACTGGCGCGCCTGAACAACATCCAGATCGAAACCGAACTGCCCGATATCGACCAGGGGCTAAACCGCCTGCAGGCCATGACGCCGGTTGAGGAAGACAACGGGGAGTCAGAAGAATGATGATATTGCGCCGCATTCTGATTCCACTGCTGGTGCTGGCCCTGGGCGGCCTGGCCGGCTATCTGATGCGTGAAGATCCCGGATACATTCAAATGGCCTGGGGCAACCAGTCCATCGAGATGTCGCTGTGGGTGGGTCTGAGCATCCTCATCCTGGGTCTGCTGGTCGGCCTCATTGTCAGGCGCACGGTGCGTGCCCTCATGCGTCTGAAACCCAATCGACAGGTTCAGGGCAAGCAGCAGCTGGAAAAGGGCATTCTGGCCTTTCTCGAACTGAAGCTCGGCCGCGCTCGGCGCCACCTGTCCAAAAGCGAACAGTACAGCCCCCTGCCCTGGGTCAACCAACTGCTGCTGGCCCGTATCGCCCAGGCAGAGAAAGACTACCCCACCGTATCCGCCTGGCTGGACAAGGCGACCCGGGAAAGCCCGCACATGGAGCTTGCCTCCGGACTCCTGCTGGTTCTGTCAGCCTACGAGTCCAAGCAGTTTGATCTGGCACTGGCCCATGCCAAACGCCTGGAACAGACGCATCCTCACAACCCCTTTGTCTTGCGCCTGTTGCGAGACGTTCACGTGCGTCTGGAAGACTGGAATGCGCTCATGGACCTGCAGCCTCGCCTGATCAAGGCCGGTCGGCGCACACCCGAGTCCTGGCAGTGCGACATGGTCGCCGGACTGATCGAGACACGTCCGGCCAACGCCGGTGCCAGACTTCAGAAATGGTGGAAGTCGCTGACACCGGCGCAGCAGAACGACGCCGATCTGCGTTACTGGTATTTGCGCGCACTGGTGACCCTGGAATACCCGCATGTCGCTCATGCGGCCCTGGAACAGGCGCTAAACCGTGACTGGGATTCACGCCTGCTCACGCTCTACGCCCAGGTTGACACCTCGGCACGGGAACGACTGAAACAGGCGGAAGCCTGGTTGCAGAAGCAGCCCCGAGATGCCCACTTCATGCTGGCCCTGGGTCGGCTGTGTCTGCAGGAATCGCTCTGGGGCAAGGCGCAGGACTACTTTTCCGAAGGGCTGACCCTGGCGCCCCTGCCGGAACTGCAACTGGAGTTGGCACGCCTTGAGGCCGCTCTGGGAGAAACGGCGAAAAGTCAGCAGCGCATGGCCTCACTGTGCGAAGATCTGCTGCAGCAACCGCCCCTGCCGCTGCCTGAGAAACCGGCACTGGAGCGGTCAGCTCCAGGCGAGGCGCAGAGTGTGCGCCCCATCAGCACGGACTGATTCAGGCCGGGCGTGGCGCGAACTGCAGCATGTCGCTGTGGAAACGCGATGCGTCTAGGCCGTACTGGGCAAGATAATCCAGGGTCGAATACACCATGTCCGGGGATCCACAGCAGACCGCGCTGAAGCCGGACAGATCGTTCAGGTCCTCGGTAATGCAGGCGTGAAGGTGGTGGCGACCACTGTCCCAGGTCTGCAATTCCGATATGACAGCAGAGAAGTGGACGTGTTCGTGGGTATCCGCCCAGCCCTGGGCGAGTTCGGCCATGTAGAGGCCCGGTGCACTGCGTGCCGACCAGTACAGGTGTATGGGCCGCTGCGTCCCCTGCGCCAGCAAGGCCTCGGTGATCGCCTTGATCTGACTGAAACCGGTGCCGGACGCAATCAGCAACAGCGGCGAGTCATCGTCCGGCAGATTGCCCAGATGGCATTCACCACCCCCGACTTCCGCTTCCACTGACCCTGCCTGTTCGATGCGTTCCATCAGCACGTTGGCGCCCATGTTGTCAGGCGAGGCGTCCACATGCAGTTCTATATCCCGCCCCGGCGCGCTGGCAATGGTGAAATACAGATCCGACTCGCCCGGCATGAGCAGTTCAAGGAACTGCCCGGCCCGATACGTCACGGGCTCTTCGGGAATGAAAATCAACTGATCGACCTGTCCTCCCAAAGGACGGCGCAACTTGAGTGTTAGATTAACCGGCACAGAAACTCCTAAATCCGACTAAAACGGTCGGGTATTATACGGCGTTAACAGTAATCAGACCATGCCCTGGCCCATTAAAGTCCCAGTTCGGGCCAAATGGCATCCACTTCATTCTTCACACTGTCATCCATGACAATGGGACGGCCCCATTCACGCTGGGTTTCACCAGGCCATTTCGAGGTCGCATCCATACCCATCTTGCTGCCCAGACCCGACTGGGGTGAGGCGAAATCCAGATAATCTATGGGGGTGTTGTCAATCATCACGGTGTCCCGCTGCGGATCCATGCGCGTGGTCATGGCCCAGATGACGTCGTTCCAGTCCCGTGCGTTCACGTCATCGTCGGTGACAATCACAAACTTGGTGTACATGAACTGGCGCAGAAAGGACCAGACGCCCAGCATCACACGCTTGGCATGACCGGGATACTGTTTTTTCATGGTCACCACTGCCATGCGGTAGGAACAACCCTCGGGCGGCAGATAGAAATCGGTGATCTCGGGGAATTGCTTGCGCAGTATGGGCACAAACACTTCATTCAGCGCCAAACCCAGAATGGCCGGCTCATCCGGCGGACGACCGGTATAGGTGCTGTGGTAGACGGGATCATGGCGCCAGGTCATGCGCTCAACCGTGAACACGGGGAATTCATCGACTTCGTTATAATATCCGGTGTGATCACCGAACGGGCCTTCCGGTGCGGTATCATCCGGGTAGATATACCCTTCAAGCACGATCTCGGCACTGGCAGGTACCTCCAGATCATGCAGGGTGGCCTTGCCCAATTCCGTCCGATGTCCCCGCAAGAGGCCGGCAAAGGCGTACTCTGACAGGGAATCCGGAACCGGCGTCACCGCACCCAGTATGGTCGCCGGATCGGCACCCAGAGCCACGGCAACCGGGAAGGGCTCGCCGGGGTGGGCGATCTGCCAGTCCCGAAAATCCAGCGCCCCGCCCCGATGCGACAGCCAGCGCATGATCACCCGGTTACGACCAATGACCTGTTGCCTGTAAATCCCCATATTCTGACGTTTCTTTTCCGGTCCGCGTGTCACCACCAGCGGCCAGGTAATCAGCGGGCCAGCATCACCAGGCCAGCAGGTCTGCACCGGTAACTGATAGAGGTCCACCTCGTCACCCTCCACGGCATTGGCCTGACAGGCCGGTCGACTGACGCGCTTGGGGGCCATGCTCATGACCTTCTTGAAGATGGGCAGCTTGGACCAGGCGTCCTTTACTCCCTTGGGTGGATCAGGCTCTTTCAAATACGCCAGCAACTTGCCGATCTCGTGCAGTTCACTGATGGAATCAGCCCCCATGCCGGCCGCGACCCGGCCCGTGGTACCAAACAGATTGGCCAGTACCGGCATATCATAGCGCCGATCACCGTCCTGCGGCTGCTCGAACAGCAATGCCGGCCCTTCGGCGCGCAGTACCCGGTCACTGATTTCGGTCATTTGCAGGCGCGGGTTCACCGGGCGTGTGATGCGTTTGAGCTCACCCTGGGCTTCCAGATTCGCCATGAATTCTCTCAGGTCACGGTATTGCATCGAATGTCCTCTGATTGAGATTGAGGCCGCTCACCCGAGGCCATTGCGGAGGCTTCGGGACCGGCCACAAAAAAAGGGCCTGCAGCCCTTTTTTCAATTGGTAACGGATCCGTTGAACAGACCGTGGTTACACACTCTCGTCGATAATATGCTGAACAGCATCCGCGATTTCATCGTCGCTGCAGTCAGAACACCCGCCTCTGGGTGGCATGGCGTTATACCCATCGATGGTATGCGTGACCAGCGTGTCCATGCCTTTCTCGTCCAGGCGAGTCGCCCATTCACCAGCGCCCAAACGCGGCGCTCCGGCGGCACCGGAGTTGTGACACGCAGCGCATGAGGCCTGATAGACTTCCTGACCTGACCGAGACGAAGAGGATGCCGATGCGCTGGCCATCGCCATGCCTTCCGCCGAACAGTCCTGACCCGCCACACAGACCTGAGTGCTGGACTGGATACGATTGATCAGTGCTTCCGTCGGATTGGTTGTCGCCCAAACCACTGACGCCAGCATCAGGGTACTCAGGGCAAAGATAACTTTTTTCATAAACGACCTGCCTGTAGAAATTTATCCGGGTTCATAAACTGGGTATGCGCGCAAGTATAACCCTTATGCTCACGACCTCAAAGTTGAGGGCACCAAATCCCGATAATTTACGAGCCGACCCTGGGGCCAGGTTACTGTGCCATGAGATCCCCGATGGCCAGGTCGGCTGCCGTGGACAGCAAGGCCTCACGACCGGGGAAGTCCCGGTGCACCAGAACCAGAGGCTCGCCGATGGGGGCCCGCAGGGTAAGCCACTCTCCCGAGCTATCCCACGTCCGGCGGTCCCACAGGTGAGTCCATTCTCCTTCCGGCACATAGAAGGTCCGCTGATTCATCCCGGATTCGAGCACCGGCACCACCAGCAGGTGGGACCCCAGTAGAAACTGATCGGCAGGCAGTTCCCAGGCCGACAGATCATCGGGGTACTCCAGCCATAACGGTCTCACCAATGGTATACCCTGCTCTCTGGCCTCTGCCATCAGGGTTTCGCGATAGGGGTGCAAGGCGGCATACAGTCTCGCCATGCGGTCGAAGTGAATGCGTCCGGCAACGGAGTCGGTGACCTGGTAATGGGCGTTCGGCGTGCTGCCTTCGTGCAGTCGCAGCCAGGCGGTAAAGGTGTTCAGTTCCAGCCAGCGCAGAAACAGCTCCATGCTTCTGGGCTGGCGAGTCCACAACTGGCGGGTCGAGTAGGTGCCGCCCACCAGACTGTGGCCCACAGGAATACCACTGACTCCGCCAGACAGCAACGCCGTCAGACTGGCCTGCAGGCCATTGTCGGCACTCCAACTGGTCTGCTGCTGGCCGGAGGCTACGGTGTGGGGTTGCGAGCCCGTGTCTGTACCGGGAAACAGTGCTCGGCTCAGCATCAGCAGGGCATCATCGGAGGCGCTCTGGTTTCGGCTCCAGTCGTACCAGTTACGCGCCTGAGTGTAGCCCCAGGTGTCCAGTGACGCTGATTGCATGGCTTCGTCCACAGGCGGCGACATGTCCACGAACCAGCCCCGCACCGGGGCGCCATCCCCGCTCACGAAGGCCTGTTCGTCAAGCCAGTCACCGGCCTGCGACGCCTCGGTGTCAAGACGATACAGCCCCTCGGTCCGGGCGTCCTCGGACTCGGGCACTACCGAGTCCCCCACGGGCAGGGAGGCATCCCTGTACATGGGCAGGTTGTCGACTCGATGCTGATGAATAAGCGGGGCTCGCGACCCCATCAGTGCCAGACCCTCGGCTTCCAGATACGCCGACAGCGACGCCCAGTCAGCGGACTGCTGCTCCAGTCGGCCCGGCCGCCAGGGCAGGGTTTCGGCCCCCACGGGCATGCCCTGGCTGAGTGGCAATTCCAGCAGCACACCGGCCAGGGGTGTGCCCTCGGACCTCAGGTCACGCAGCATGGCTTCAACCTCGGCACCCTGGCGGGTGGTGCCGACCACGGGTGCGGCATGGGCCCAGGCGGGTAATCCGGGCATGCGGCCCAGACGTTCGGTGAGTATGGTCAGCAGGGCCCGGGGCGATTCAGCATGGGACAGGATCAATGATCCGTCATTGCGCGACCAGTTCTCCAGGCGCCCGGAATCACCAGGTCTCAGATCCATGACCTGCCTACCCGGCTGCGGGCTTAGAAACACGCGCCCGCGGCTGGTCAGGGTAACCGGCCAGGGGTTGGGCAGACGGGAAAGGGCGTCGGCACCGTTGGATGCTTCATCGGGATAGAGCAGTATGCGTTCACCCCGCTTGTTCCAAGCTCCTGATTGCTGCCCAAAGCCGAAAAAGGCCTCAGCTGGATCCACTGCGAAATCCAGAAAGGTGACAGCCAGGTCGCCCTCTACCGCCCAGTCAAGGCGCAGGTCGCCGTAATCGTCCTGATAAATGGAGAAACGGGCGGGCAGGCTGTCGTTACCACACTGAATGAGGCCTGACATCTGGATCCGTCCATCCTCAGCCGTCACCTCATGCCATTCCTGTTCCACGCACATGTCCACCAGGCGACGCAAGACGCCCTGTCGAATCGCCGACTGGGTAACGGCCTCATCCGCCCGGGCCGCACCCAGCCAGGGCTCACCCGGACTGCTCGCCCAGACGTTCGAGCCGTCGTGGGAGATGGTCAGTTGCGCTTCATCGGCCTGCCAGTGAAGGCTGATGTTGTCCTGGTCCCATTGCTGATCGCCCTGCCAGCCAACCTGGACGGTACCGGCATCGGCCCAGCGCGGCGTGCTCGTATGCCAGACCAGAAGCCCCAACAGGGCAGAAATCAGCATGGCCAACCAGATTATACTGTGCCTCATAGCGTATCGTATCCCTTAACCCGCCGGGCAGCCCGTGAACACTCTGCGTCTACTGTGCAGAGGGAGGCAGAGGCTGCCTGTAATGCCCATTGCAACGAACCCCTTATACATTACACGGCAAACCCTTACACTGCACCCAAGAAGATCTGACAGGAACTGTATTGTATGGATTCCGCCACCGCTCTGGCCAATGCCCTGGACGCCCGCCCTTTCGACCATCTGGGCCTGCAACCCGATCCGCACGGCAAGGGTCTGCGTTTGCGTGCATGGCTCCCCGAGGCAACAGGCGTGCTGGTTACCGATGTAAAAACCGGACGGCTGCTGGGCAGCATGACGTGCCTGGATACACGCGGCTTGTTCCAACTGTCATTGCCGCGGCGCAAAAACCGGTTCGATTATCGCCTGAATGTTGACTGGCACGGCGAGACCGTTGACCTGTGTGATCCCTATCAGTTTCCCGAGCGCGCCCAGACAGACTTTCCTGTCCACCCTGATCAGTCATATCGCAATCTGGGCGCTCAACTCTGCAACGCACGGGGGCTTTCGGGGAAGCAGGTCTCCGGGGTACGCTTTGCAGTCTACGCTCCCAACGCCCGCGCGGTGAGTGTGATCGCTTCATTCAACCACTGGGACGCCCGGCGCCACCCCATGATGAGCCATGACGACGGCATCTGGCGGCTGTTTGTGCCCGGCGTGGAGGCTGGAACACCCTACAAGTTTGCCCTGAAAGACCAGCAGGGCGACACCCTGCCCCACAAACAGGATCCCTTTGGCGCCTGGCACGCACAACACCCGGATTTTCATTCCGTAGTATGGGACCACGACGCCTACAGCTGGCAGGACCGTGCCTGGCAGAACCGTTCGGGCGTTGACCACTATCATTCGCCCATGGCCATCTACGAACTGCAGGTGGGCTCCTGGCGCCATCAGGAAACAGGCGACCCACTGACCTATCGTCAACTGGCCGAAACCCTTATCCCCTATGTCCGGACCATGGGCTACACCCACGTAGAATTGCTGCCCATCAGTGAATACCCTTTTGACGGATCCTGGGGTTATCAGCCCGTGGGCCTGTTTGCGCCGTCAAGTCGCTTCGGAACGCCGGATGACTTCAAGTATCTGGTAGACCAGTGCCACCAGGCAGGCATTGGCGTCATCGTCGACTGGGTACCCGCCCATTTTCCTTCCGATGCCCACGGCCTGGCCCGCTTCGACGGCACACCGCTCTATGAATACGAGGATCCGCGCAAGGGCTGGCATCCCGACTGGCACTCTCACATCTATGATTACGGCCGCCCCAGCGTGTGTGATTTTCTCACCGCCAGCGCTCTGGTCTGGCTCGAAAGCTTTCATGTGGACGGACTGCGTGTGGATGCCGTGGCCTCCATGCTGTATCTGGACTATTCGCGCAACGAGGGCGAGTGGCTGCCCAACCAGGACGGCGGCAACCTGAACTATGAGGCCATCGCTCTGCTCAGACGGGTGAACGAGGCGGTGTATCGCCAGTGCCCCAACAGTTTCACCGTGGCCGAAGAGTCCACCGCGTTTCCGGGTGTCTCCCGGCCCACGGATCAGGGCGGTTTGGGATTCGGTTTCAAATGGAACATGGGCTGGATGCATGACACCTTGAGTTATCTGCAAAAAGATCCCGTTCATCGCCGATATCACCATGACGACCTCACCTTCAGCCTGGTATACGCCTTCGACGAGAACTTCGTGCTGCCCCTGTCCCACGACGAGGTGGTTCACGGCAAGGGTACCCTACTGGATCGCATGCCGGGGGACGACTGGCAGAAGCACGCCAATCTTCGGGCCTATTACGCTTACATGTACGCCCACCCGGGCAAGAAACTCAGCTTTATGGGCAATGAATTCGCCGCCACGCGCGAGTGGAATCACCAGAGTGAACTGGACTGGGGGCTGCTGGATGATGAACGGCACGCCGGATGCCAGCGTCTCGTACGCGACCTGAACCACCTGTATCGCGACGAGCCGGCGCTGCACGAGCTGGATCATGACCCGCAGGGCTTTCGCTGGATCAATTACGACGACGCGGCCGCCAGCGTCATCAGCTTCTGCCGCCATGCACGGTCACAACAGTCACTGGTGGTGGTGATTTGCAACTTTACTCCCGTACCCCACCCGCACTATCGTATCGGCGTGCCGCAAGATGGTGACTACACCATCGTGCTGAACTCCGATTCAGCGTATTATGGTGGCAGCAATTACGATGCGGGCACGCGCCATACCAGTCGGCCCGAACCCCACAACGGCCTGGACAGTTCCCTGGACCTCAGCCTGCCGCCCCTGTCTACACTGATACTGAAGAGACGATAACATTCGCCTATGACTTTGCGCACGGACTCTGCGGCCGGCTTGCCCGCCGGTGATCCTTTCCCTCTGGGTGCCAACCCGGACACACGCGGTTGCAATTTTGCCGTGTACAGTCCCCATGCGTCCCAACTGACTCTCTGCCTGTTCGACGCCACGGGGCAGGAAACCGACCGCCTGCCCATGACCGCGCGCAGTGGTAACATCTGGCATCTGTATGTTCCGGGTCTGGAGCCCGGACAAGCCTATGGACTGCGTGCCGACGGTCCGTTCGAGCACACCGAGCAGTTGTTCTTCACGCCGGAGAAGCTGCTGCTGGATCCATACGCCCAGGCACTAGACCGACCGGCAGAATACCATCCCAGCATGGATACTCTGGCCGACCGGAGCAAGGGCACGGCCGACCGGCGGGACAGCGGTGCGCACATGCCCAGGGGACTCATCGTCGACCACAGCCAGTTTGACTGGCAGGGCGACCGTCCATTGCATACGCCCTGGACGCAGACCATCATCTACGAAACGCACATCAAGGGCATCAGCATGCGCCACCCCGATGTGCCGGAAGAGCAGCGGGGCACCTATCTGGGCATGGCGCACCCGGCGATCATCGAGCACCTGAGGCAGCTTGGTATCACGGCGGTACAGCTCATGCCGATCCAGAGCTTCATGCCCGAAGGGCGGCTGCAGACCCATGGACTGACCAACTACTGGGGCTACAACCCCATCAACTGGTTTGCTCCCGATCCGAGGTACGCCTGCCGGGATGCCGTGAACGAGTTCAAGACCCTGGTCCGAACCCTGCACCAGGCGAACATCGAAGTCATCATGGATGTGGTGTACAACCATACGGCCGAGGCCGGACTGACTGGCACCACACTCAATCTCAGAGGTTTGTCCTCCCGCGACAGTTACCGCCATCATCGCGCCTCCGGCGAACTGATCAATGACACGGGCTGTGGTAATACAGTCAACGCCGATCATCCCATCATGCTCAAGATGATCATGGACAGCCTGCGGTTCTGGGTCACCGAGTATCACATTGACGGCTTCCGCTTTGATCTGGCGGCCACCTTGGGACGCGAAGAGCGCCATTTCTCTCCGCGCGCGGCCTTTTTCAAGGCACTGGGGCAGGATCCGGCCCTGAGCCGGACAAAACTCATTGCCGAGCCCTGGGACATTGGCCCGAACGGCTACCAACTCGGTCAGTTCCCGGAACAATGGTATGAATGCAATGACCTCTTCCGCGACACGGTGCGCGGGTTCTGGCGCGGTGACGACGGTCTGCTGCCGGATTTCTGCACCCGTCTGATGGGATCCCGCGATCGCCTGCAAAAAGGTGAACACGCCTTTTCCACCAGTCTCAACTATGTAACCTATCATGACGGTTTTACCCTCACCGACCTGGTGAGCTACGAGACACGGCACAATGAGGCCAACTGTGAACACAACCGGGACGGACACGGTCACAACCTCAGTGCCAACCATGGCGTGGAGGGCCCCAGTTCCGACCCTGGAATTCAGGCCGTGCGGGCGCAGCAGAAACGCAACCTGCTGACCAGCCTGCTGTTGTCACAGGGCGCCGTGCATCTGCTCGGCGGCGACGAACTGGGGCGCACCCAGGGCGGCAACAACAATGCCTACTGTCAGGACAATGAAACCAGTTGGTACGACTGGGAGGCTCGGGACACGGATACTCTCGACTTTCTGCAGAGACTCATTGAACTCAGACAAGGCTCCAGCCTGTTTCACGACCTCGTCTTTCGACGTGAAGAGTGGCTCCAGGGACCCGCCCACAACGACATGGTTCACTGGTTCAACACCGCCGGCCAGATCATGTCACTGGACGACTGGCACAATCCGGGTACGAAAGCCCTGTCAGTTCTGCTGTCACCGGCACGCCCTGATGTCCATCACGGGCTGGCTGACTGCGAACAGGTCCTTCTGTGGCTGATCAATGCCAGCAGCAACGCCCAGGTTTTACAGCTCCCGCAGACCGACATCGAACAGTGGCCGGTCCTGCTGCATACCGATCTCGAAGCAGCAGAACAGGCGGGCACGACGGTGAATCGGGCGCTCGAACTGCCCCCGCGAAGTCAATGCCTGCTGGGTCGGGTATAGTGGTTTCGGCCAAAAAGGGCAGGATTTTCTGCTAGAATGGGCACTTAAGGACGACAACACGACCCCGTGCAAAAGGGATTGCCCAGATGTTCCGCCCACTCGTTGGTTTCTTACAGTTACTTCTTCTATGCAGCCTGGTGTCATTCCAGGCCCAGGCACAGGTGAGCCTGCCGATCCCTTCTTCCGAGAAGCTGCGTATTGATCACCGCATGGCCCAGGCCTCGGGCCCGGAGACTGCCAATAGCCTGCTCAAGGATATAGGCACCCTGAACTGGCAAATGCCCGAATCCGGCAACACCGGCCTGGTCACCCTGACGCTCGCCGGTCACAGTACCTGGCTGGCGTGGCGTCACGGTGTATCCTCGCAGTGGCTGGTCGCCATCGGCTGGTTCACCTATTTCAGCGGCGTCACGGCCACCACAGCCAGCCATCTGGGCTGGGTTTCAGACAGTGCCTTTACCGGTGGCGGCGTCTACGTCGGCGCGGTCACCACTTTGACCCTGCTAACTCTGGCCTATGTCTATCACCTGCGTCAAGAAAGCGGCCGACGCCTGATCGCCCAGCAACAAACGCTGGACGCTCTGGGTAAGTTCGAACGCCTGTACATGAATGCCGAAGAAGGATTTGCCACACTGTCCGATGACGGACATATTCTGGATGCCAACCCGGCTTTCTGCCGCCTGCTGGGCTCCAAGGATCTGCACACGCTCCGCCTGAGAGTGCATGACAACATCACCCGCTACGCTGAAACCATGGAGTTTCAGCGTCTGCGCAGTCATGTATTCACCTACGGCAAGGCCAAAGACCGGGAACTGGAACTGATCACCGACACCGGTAAAACCCTGTCAGTGCTGGTGATGGCCTGGCTGGAAAACGACGACCAGCGTTCGGTCATCAAGTGCAATTTCGTCGACATTACCGGACGCAAGGCTTATGAGCAGCGGCTGGCACACCTGGCGACCCACGACGGCCTTGCCGGTCTGTCGACTCGCGAGGCCCTGCTGGACGAACTGCGTCGGCATGTGGACAGACAGATTTATTCGGGTCGGTGCATGGCGATTCTCTACCTCAACCTGGACAATTTTCGACTGATCAACAAACAGGGTGGACAACAGAACGGCGACGCGGCGCTTTTACAGGTCGCGGAAATCCTGATGGCGGAATTCAGCGCGGAACATATCCTGGCGCGCACCGGGGCGGATGAATTTGCAGTATTGCAGGCGGACACGACGCGAGACGCCATCAGACAATCCGCCGAACGCGTTCGGCAGGCCTTGCGGGAAAGCGATTTCAGCTTCCGCGGCCAGTCACATCGAATCTCGGCGAGCATGGGCATCACGCTCTTCTATCCGGAAAACCAGTTGGCGGATGATCTATTGTCTCAGGCGGATACCGCCTGCCTGACGGCCAAGGATCTGGGTGGCAATCAGATCAGCTTTTACGCCGAGACCGACGCCGACATGCAGCGCCGCCACACCATGTCTTCCTGGGCCAGTGAAATTTATCAGGCGCTCAATGAAGACCGCTTTGTGCTGTATCGCCAACCCATTCTGTCCTTGCGGCAAGACGAACCCGGACAGCATTATGAGGTGCTGCTGCGCCTGCGTCTGGCGGACGGTTGCCTGGCCTCGCCGTCGGAATTCATGCCCGCCGGGGAGCGCTATGCCCTGATGGAAGCCGTGGATCGCTGGGTGGTTGAGCATTTCTTTCGCTGGCTGGAGGCGCACCCGAGCGAGCTGGCCACACTCCACCTTGCCAGTGTCAACCTGAGCGGGCAGTCACTCAATGCCCAGGAGTTCGTGCCCTTTGTGGAAGAGCAGTTCATGCAGTCCGGTATCCCCTATGACCGCATCTGCTTTGAAATAACCGAGAGCATGGCAGTCAAACGAGTCGATATCACACAGCAATTCATTGATCGCCTCAGCACTCTGGGCTGCCAGTTTTCCCTGGACGATTTCGGCAGTGGCTATTCCTCATACAGCCACCTGAAGCACCTGCCGGTGCATTACCTGAAGATTGACGGCGGCTTTGTGCGCCACATGCTGACCACACCCTCGGATCGGGCCATGGTGAAATCCATCCACGAAGTGGCCGACTCCATGCATATCAGAACCATTGCGGAATTTGTCGAAAACGAGGACATCGCTGCCGCGCTCAGGACCATGGGCATTCATTTTGGTCAGGGATACGGCCTGGGCAGGCCGGAGCCCCTGGAGTGGTCTCAGTCCTGATGCTCGTCGCGATGTGACAGGACATAGCGGGCAGCCTCGGAGACAGCTTCTTCCACCTCGCCCCGCATTCGTCTGAGGTCTGCGCTCTCCCATACCGGTCACGTCTTTCGGGTGCACCCCTGCCTGTCAACCTGAAGCAGGAGACAGGCAGGTCCGCACCCCACACCATCCAGTCTAGATCAGGTTCAACCCGCCTGCATGGCATCCACTTTCTGGAAGCCTCTGGGCAGCTTGTTGCCGCGGCGACCGCGCTCGCCCAGGTAGTGCGCCAGATCCGCGCCCTTCAAGGTAAGCGAGCGCTTGCCTGACTGCAGCACCAGAACCTGCTCCGGCGACAGCAGCGCCAGGGCCACGACGTATTCCTCGCCCCGGGCTACCCGGGCAGCGGGAACATTGATCATCTTGTTGCCCTTGCCCTTGGCCAGTTGTGGCAGGTCGGCCAGCGGGAACACCAGCAGGCGGCCTTCATTGGTGGCCAGAGCCACCTGTGCATGGTTCAGGTCCTTCACGCGCTGTGGCGGCATCACCTCGGCGCCCTTGGGCAGGGTCAGTACGGCCTTGCCGTTGCGATTTTTCCCCACCAGATTGTCGTAGCGGGTCACAAACCCGTAACCGGCAGTACTGGCCAGCACATAGTGACTGTCGGCGTCATCCAGCAACAGACCGGTATAGGTGCAGTTGGGCGGCAGAGTCAGGCGGCCACTGGCCGGCTCCCCCTGCCCGCGCGCGCTGGGCAGCGTGTGCGTACTCACCGAGTAGGCCCGCCCCGTATGGTCCAGCAACACCGCCGTCTGATTGGACCGGCCGCGGGCGGCAAAGGCAAAGGTATCCCCCGACTTGTAACTCAGCGACGCCGGGTCCAGTTCATGGCCCTTGCCGGATCGAATCCAGCCCTTGGCCGACAGAATTACAGTGACCGGTTCGTTGGGCATGAGATCCGTTTCGCTGAAGGCAGCGGCTTCCTGTCTGACGACCAGAGGACTGCGGCGCTCATCGCCATAGGCTTCGGCATCCGCCAACAATTCCTTCTTGATCAACTGGCGCATGCGGGCGTCGGACTTCAGTGTTTTCTCCAGGCGATCACGCTCGGTCTGCAGTTCGTCCTGTTCACCGCGGATTTTCATCTCTTCCAGCTTCGCCAGGTGACGCAAACGCAGCTCGAGAATGGCCTCGGCCTGGGTATCGGACAAGCCAAAGGCCGCAATCAGGGCCGGCTTTGGTTCGTCTTCTTCCCGGATAATGCGGATGACTTCGTCGATATTCAGATAGGCCACCAGCAGCCCGTCGAGGATATGCAACCGGTCATTCACCTTGTCCAGCCGGTGCTGGAGACGACGGCGCACGGTTTCACGACGGAAGGTGAGCCATTCGCTCAGAATGTCCTTCAGATTGCGTACACCCGGACGGCCGTCCAGGCCGATCATGTTCAGATTGACCCGGTAGGTTTTCTCGAGATCCGTGGTCGCATAGAGGTGCTGCATCAGGCCATCCACATCCACCCGATTGGAACGCGGGGTAATCACCAGACGCGTGGGGTTCTCGTGATCCGACTCATCCCGCAGATCGTTGACCATGGGCAGTTTCTTCGCCTGCATCTGCTGGGCTATCTGGGTGAGCACCTTGCTGGGGGACGCCTGGAACGGCAACTCGGTGACCACGATGTCACCCTGTTCCACCTCGAAGATCGCCCGTTTGCGCAGCGAACCTCGCCCGGTCTCGTACATTTTTTCGATGTCGGCTCGGGGCGTTATGATTTCCGCCGCCGTGGGGTAATCCGGCCCCTTGATGTGCATCAACAGGTCCTGCACAACGGCATCGGGCTGATCGATCAAGTGCACACAGGCCGACACCACTTCACGCACGTTGTGTGGCGGCACATCCGTGGCCATGCCCACGGCAATCCCCGTGGTGCCGTTGAGCAGCACATGGGGCAGGCGGGAAGGCAGAATTTCGGGCTCGGTCATGGTGCCGTCAAAGTTGGGCACCCAGTCCACAGTGCCCTGCCCCAGTTCGCTGAGCAGTGTTTCGGCAAAGCGGGCCAGACGGGATTCGGTGTAGCGCATGGCGGCGAAGGATTTGGGATCATCCGGCGAACCCCAGTTGCCCTGCCCGTCCACCAGCGGGTAGCGGTAGGAGAACGGCTGGGCCATCAGTACCATGGCTTCGTAACAGGCGCTGTCACCGTGGGGGTGGTATTTACCCAGCACATCACCCACGGTACGGGCCGATTTCTTGTATTTGGATGTATTTTTCAGACCCAGTTCGCTCATGGCGTAGACGATACGGCGCTGGACCGGCTTCAGACCGTCACCAATATGGGGCAGGGCACGGTCCAGAATGACGTACATGGAATAATCCAGGTAGGCCTTCTCGGTGAAGCGAGCCAGTGAAATACGCTCGACGCCATCCTGATCGATGATACTGTTGGTCATAAATATCGGTTCCAAGGACTGTTTGGCCAATCCGGACTGCCCGGAGTGGCGTCGCATCCGTTACAATGCGGTCATTCGCGCACTGCAATACAGATACAGGGTTTTTATGTCTCGTTTTATGCGTCTCATGCGCTACGGGTTTCTGGCCATACTGATAGCCACCTCAACCATTGCCATGACGCTCTATGTCTATCTCCACGGCAGCCTGCCCATACTGGAAGGCAACCACATTGTACCCGGTCTGCGCGCCAAGGTGGAAATTGAGCGGGACGAGCAAGGTGTGCCCACACTCAGCGCCCTGCACCGCGAAGACATTGCCTACGGATTGGGCTACCTGCACAGTCAGGAGCGCTTTTTCCAGATGGACCAGTTGCGCCGCCAGTCGGCCGGCGAGTTGGCGGCCCTGCTCGGGTCCAGTGCACTGCCATCGGACCGGCAAATCCGACCGCATCAATTCCGCGCACTGGCACGCGATGTTATCGACAGTGCAACGGTAGAGCAACGCCGCATCTTCGAGTCTTATACCCAGGGTGTCAACCAGGGCCTGGAGCACATGCGCCAGCCTCCCTTCGAGTACCTGCTGCTGCGCCAGTCCCCCGAAGCCTGGCTGCCCGAGGATTCGGTTCTGGTGATGATTGTCCTGTTCATTCAACTGCAGGACAGTCAGGGTGAGCGGGCCCTGTCACAGGACGCTCTGGCCCGGCATCTGCCCGGGGACTGGCTTGATTTCATGACGCACAGCCGCGGCCAGTGGGAAGCGCCTCTCACCGGCCTGACCAATGATGCCGAAGCCATAAGGCTGCCTGATACACCCATGAGCGAGCTGTTTGATCAACTGCCCGCGACCTACCCGCTGGACGCCGAGGCCAGCACCAGCAGTAATCAATGGGCCGTCTCCGGCGCCCTGACCGACCACGGTCACGGCCTGCTGGCCAATGACATTCATCTGCCCCCCGGCCTGCCCAACCTCTGGTATCGCGCCAGCTGGCGTCTGCCCGAACACAGGCGACACGCCACCGGCGCTACCCTGCCCGGTACACCGGCCATGGTAGTGGGCAGCAACGAACACATTGCCTGGGGATTTACCGCCAGTCAGGGTGATTTTTCCGATCTGATCCGGCTGACCGTTCGCGACCAGACCTATCTCACCCCCGACGGCTGGGAGCCCTTCGAGGACAGCACGGAAGTCATTGCGATTCGCGGCTCTTCGGCTCAGGAGATGACGGTGCGGCATACCCGCTGGGGGCCGGTGGTGGGCCAGGACCAGGATGGCCGGTGGCTGGCATTGCGCTGGACCGCCCACGACACGTCGGCCATCAACCTGGATCTCCTGAATATGGAGCAACAGTCCAGTGTGGCGGAGGCTCTGGATCTGAACGCTGGCATTCCCACCCAGAACCTGATGATTGCCGATCGCCATGGTGATATCGGCTGGGGGCTGCTGGGTGCTCTGCCGCAGCGGGCAGAGGGAGACAACGGCCCGATCCGCGAAGGGGTAGACACGCCAACCGGCGGCTTCGACTTTCAGCCGGAGACCCTGCGTCCCTCACTGACCGGTCTCGATCGTCTCTGGACCGCCAACAACCGTGTCATCGACAACACCCTGCAGGCGGAAGAAAGCGCGTTTGAACTGGGCGCCCGAGCACAGCGTATACGCGACCGCCTGTTGGCGCTCGAGAGCGCCAGCGAAGCGGACATGCTGGCCCTGCAACTGGACGATCGGGCCGTCATCATGGATCGATGGCGCGACCATCTCATCGACACTCTGGACGCCCACCCGGGCAGCGAAGACTTCGCCGAAATTCGCACCTACCTGTCCCCGGGTGCGCCCATGCACGCCACTGTCGACCGGATTGACTACGCCCTGGTGAGCGCCTATCGCGAAGCCATGCTGGCAGCCACCCTGGGGCCGGTTCTGGGCGCTCTGGACGACCGGCTGACACATACCAATCTGGCATTGCATCGGATCACGCGCACCATAGAATACCCGCTCTGGGCCCTGGTCACCGGTGAACAGGAGCATCTGTTGCCGTCGCAGTTTGATGACTGGGCCGATCTGCGTCGCGCCGTTGCACAACGTGCCATAGACAGGGTCGGCGGACCTGACAACCCGCAGCCATGGGGCGACTTCAACGAGTTCCAGGCACAGCATCCCATGAGCCGGATGCTGCCCTTTCTGTCACCTCTGCTGGACACGCCGAAACAGGCGTTGTCCGGTGACGCCACGACCCCCAGGGTGCAGACGCCCGGGTTGAGCGCATCGTTGCGCATGGCCGTGGCCCCAGGCTGGGAAGATCAAGGGCTGTTTCACATGCCTGGCAGCCAGAGCGGTCATCCCATCAGCCCCTATTATCGCCGGGGTCATGACGACTGGGCAGAGGGCGAAGCCTCGCCACTGCTGCCCGGCGCTACCCGTTACCAGATGACCCTTATTCCGCAGCGATAGCCCTAACCGGAGAATCCAGAATGCGCCACGCCATCCAAGGAGCCCGACCATCATGAGCCAGATGCACTGGAGTCAGTTGCTCAGCACCGAACGCTATGGTCACTCGGCACCACAACCACACGAGCTGGGCCGCAGTCACTATCACAAGGATTACGACCGCATTGTCTTCTCCGGCGCCTTTCGCCGGCTCAGCGGTAAGACACAGGTACACCCACTGTCGCTGAATGACCATGTGCACACCCGACTCATTCACAGTGTAGAGGTGGGCAGCATTGGCCGCTCTCTGGGCCTCAAGGTCGGAGAGCGCATTCAGCCGGATCTCCCCGCCTGGATCGAGCCGGACGACCTGGGTGTTATCGTCCAGGCCGCCTGTCTCGCCCACGACATCGGCAACCCGCCCTTCGGGCATGCCGGCGAATATGCGATTCAGGACTGGTTTCGCCAGCCCCAGAATGCCAGCCTGCTCGACGACCTGAGCGAATACGAAGTGGCTGACCTGAAAGCCTGGGAGGGCAACGCCCAGGGCTTCCGTTTGGTGACCCAGATCGAGTATCACCTGTTTCGCGGCGGGCTGCGCCTCACCTACCCGACTCTGGCCACCATGCTGAAGTATCCCTGGACGGTGAAGCACCAGACAGCCAAGGGCAAGTTCGCGTGTTTTCAACATGAAGCGCCCATGCTCCAGGAGTTGGGAACGCGACTGGGTCTGCTCAAACAGGACGAACAACGCTGGGCTCGCCACCCTCTGTCCTATCTGATGGAGGTGGCGGACGATATCTGCTATGCCATCATTGACCTGGAAGACGCGGTAGACCTGCAGATACTCTCTTTTCAGGAAGTGGAAGACATACTGCTCAAGCTGAACCCCCAGGGGGCGCTGGCTCTGGCATCGGAAGACGAGGTGTCTCCCTTGCGCAAACTGGCGGCGCTGCGCGGCAAGGCCATGCAGGCCGTCATCGACGCCGCGGTTGAAGCCTTTATCCGTAATCAGAGCGCCATCATGCGCGGCGAGCTGGAGGGCGACCTGCTCGCCCACTGCCCGCAACCGGTGCGTGACGGCATCCGGAGCGCCAAGAACCTTGCCCACCGCAAGGTGTTCAAGGACAGTCACAAAACCGAGATCGAGATCGGCGCCTATGCCACCCTGAGCACCCTGTTGCACGCTTTTCTTACCGCCGGACATGAATTGCACACCCATCAGGGCCGCCATATGAGTTATCGTACACAGCGCGTGCTGGATCTCATGCGTGATGAAGCCCCGCGGCCCGAATGGTCCAAGTACGCCATCTATTTGCGCGTGCTCGATTTTGTGACCCAACAGACGGATCAATACGCCAACTATCTGGCCAAACAGATTGGCGGTGTATCCTTGATGACACGATGAGGAGCCTTGTCGATGAACACAACATGCGCACCCGGCAATCCGTGGGTATATTGGCATGACTTCGGTTAACCGGCGCTGCCTGGCGCTGCTGGTGCTGTGCATGCTCAGCCTGCCAGCCAGTGCTCTGGAGCTGATGCGCATCAGGACGGATCCGACCTGGGCGGCCATCAGCAATTCCGTCAATGCCGAACTGGATTTCCTGCTGAGCCAGCGCAACACGGTCAGTCTGGGCCTGTATTACACGGACGGCCGGGCCAGCGAACCGTCACAGACGCGACGGTTTTCGCCGGCCGTCCGTATCGACTTCCACGCCGATGACCCGCGCACCAGTGGTTGGCACCCCAATCTCATGCTGCAATCCGATCTCATGGCCTACAGTGACGGCGACTACGGGGCAGGACTGAGACTGAAAGCCCGTCAATCGTATTCCTGGATACGCGACCCGCTGTCCATCACCCTGGGAATCGGCGCCCAGGTCCGGGCCGGTGAGCGCACCGAGTCGATGAACTGCTATCTTTGTCCAGCCTACGAAATCGGTCTCGGGTGGATGCTATGACTTCACTGATCCGCCGTACCCCCATTCTGTTTCTTGTCCTGTTGCTCACGGCCAGTGCGCAGGCTGACTCACGGCCCTACTATTTGCACTATAACCCGGTGGATGCCCTCACCCATGGCATCGGTCTGTCCCGCCCGGACGGTGAACGCGCTGGACGCTGGCAGGTGAGAGCCAACCTGGGCTACGAACTGGCTTCACTGGGCGCAACCCTGCAGTACCAACGACCCATACACCCGGAGCAGACACGTTGGTACCTAGCCTCCGGCGTGCGGGTCATGCACCACTTTGAAACCACAGAACAGGGTCCCTGTTCACTAGTCACTTGCGATGAGGTGGACGGCGACTGGGAAACCACCCTGTATACCCGCTGGAGTCGAAGCTGGGGGCTGGCGGAAGAACGCTTTCGACTGGATCTGGGTTATGGCGTTCAGCTCAAGGTCCGTGACAGCAGGGAGCACGATGCGCTGCTCTGGTCACTGAGCCCCACAGTGGATCTGACGCTGGGCGTCAGATTGGGACGATGAGCCCTCTTAACAGACCCGTTCCGCCACAGTATGATGCGCTGAACGGCCCATTGACGGGCCGGATCAACTGACACAGGAGCACGCACTATGCTTTACCCCCTGCTGGCCATGGTGGCCCTGGTTTTTGCCTTGTTGACTCTGGGGTTCGTCATGCGCTTTCGAGCAGTGAAACGCCGGGAAGTGTCCATGGGCTACTTTCGGCTGCTGACCGGCGACGCCCCCATGTACCTGCAGCAGGCGTCGCGTCACTACAGCAATCTGTTCGAAATGCCGGTGCTTTTTTATGCCGCCGCCGTGATTTGTGTGCTCTACCCCATAGAGGGCACCGCAGTAACGGCCCTGGGTTGGGCCTATGTGATCGCGCGCGTCTTTCATGCGGCCATACACCTGACCTACAACAATGTACTGCACCGGGCTCTGGCCTTTCAGGCAGGCAACGTGGTGCTGGTGGCACTCTGGGTGATTATCGGCCTGACATTGGCTGGCTGACCGCTCGGTGCCGCTCGGCTTACTCGTCTTCCGTGAACGAACACACACTGAACACCTGGAAGCCGGCATCACGAATCGAATCAGACCCCTTGAGGTCGGGCAGGTCAATAATGGTGGCACATTCCACCACCTGCCCGCCGACCCGATTGATCAACTTGGCCGCTGCCAGCATGGTGCCGCCCGTGGCGATGAGGTCGTCCACCACCAGAATCCGGTCTCCGGCCTCGAACGCATCGGCGTGCAGCTCCACGGTCGCCTCTCCGTATTCAAGCTTGTAGGTTTCGCTCAGGGTCTTGAACGGCAACTTGCCTTTCTTGCGCACAGGAACGAAGCTGGTATTCAATTCATACGCCAAAGGCGCACCAATGATGAAGCCACGTGCGTCGATGGCCGCTATGGCGTCGATTTCCGCTTCCTGGTACTGATGCACAAAGGCATCCACCAGCTTGCGAAAAGCCGCACGGTCCTGCATGAGAGGGGTTATATCACGGAAGTTGACACCCGGCTGGGGCCAATCCCGAACAGTGCGAATGACACCTTTGATGTATTCGCTGTAGGGCGTGGTGGTCATAAGTCGATCTCTGAATAATCCGGCGCCGCGCACTTTACCGCGTGACGCCGGAGGCGACAAGATCAATCGAGGAAGATGAACTTCAGGATAAAGACAGCCGCCAGCACAAAGACCGCCGGGCTGACATCCTTCCACCGACCGGCCAGGGTCTTGATGACCGCGTAGCTGATAAAGGCCAGGGCGATGCCGTCGGCAATGGAATAGGTAAACGGCATGGCCAGAGCGGCAACCATCACAGGGGCCGCTTCGGTGATGTCATCCCAATTGGCCTTGGACAGTGACCCGGCCATCAGCACCGCCACATAGAGCAGCGCGCCAGCAGTGGCATAGGCAGGGACCGAGCCCGCCAGCGGAGCGAAAAACAGGCTGACAAGGAACAGCAGAGCAACCACAACGGCGGTCAGACCGGTCTTGCCACCCGCAGCAATACCCGAGGCGCTTTCAATGTAACTGGTGGTGGTTGAGGTACCCATCAGAGAACCGGCGATGGACGCAGAAGAGTCCGCCATCATGGCCCGATTGATCCGAGGCAGCTTCCCATCCTTGTCCAGCAGCTTGCCGCGTTCGGCCACACCGATCAACGTGCCCGAGGTGTCGAACAGATCCACAAAGAGGAAGGCAAAGATCACGCTGATCAGGGCTACGTCAAGGGCACCCACGATATCCAGCTGGAAAAGCGTTGGCGATACGGAGGGTGGTGCGGACACAATGCCACCGAATTCGTTGTGACCCAGAACCATGGCCACGACGGTCACACCCAGCACTCCGATCATGACGGCACCGGTAATCTTGAGATAGGCCAGCGCGGAGATGACGAAAAAGCCAACCAATGCATAAATGGCTGCCGGCTCGGTCATATCCCCAAGTGTGATCAGGGTCGCGTCATAGCCCACCACGATGCCGGCATTCTGCAGCGCAATAATGGCCAGGAAGAACCCGATACCGGCGGCGATACCGTATCGAATGGCCAGCGGGATGGCGTCAATGATCCACTCACGAACCTTGAAGATACTCAGCAACAGGAAGATGACACCGGACAGGAATACCGCACCCAGCGCCACTTCCCAGGTGTGGCCCATACCCAGCACAACACCATAGGTGAAAAACGCATTCAGCCCCATGCCAGGCGCCTGGGCAATGGGGTAATTGGCCCACAGGCCCATGATCATACAGCCAATGGCCGCCGCCACACAGGTGGCCACGAATACAGAGTCCCGATCCATACCGGTATCGGACAGGATGTCCGGGTTGACGAAGATGATGTAGGCCATGGTCAGGAAGGTCGTGAACCCCGCGATCACCTCAGTCCTGACGCTGGATCCCATTTCCTGAATTTTAAACAGACGCTCCAACATAGTGTTCTCTCTTTTATTGGTCCCATTGGGCTGCAGGCCTAGCATCCCTGCGGATACTGAATGCACCATAAGAAGGCGCAGTGTATCGCCTGCGTAAATAAATGGAAAGTTTCAGTGCACGTATGGCCCGATTGACTCGGTCGATACGCAGTCGATCAATAGATAGCAATTTCAGGGCCAAAACGACTCATTACACTTTGATACTTGCCCATCCGGTCAAGGAATCGCTTTAATGCAGGACACTGCACAAGGAGATTCAGCATGCCCAGTACTTCCACCATAAATACCGGACTGATCGGATTTGGTCTGTCCGGCCAGATCTTTCATGCACCCTTTATTCTCCAACATCCGGACATGTCCCTCACGGCCGTCAGCAGTCGTCAGCAGGAACAGGTTCAGGTCATTGCCCCAGACGCCGCGGTAGTCGCACAGGCACACGACCTGATCAAGCGGTCAGATATTGACCTGGTGGTGATTACAGCACCCAATGATCAGCATTTCCCCTTGGCGCGGGAGGCGCTAATGGCGGGAAAGCATGTACTTCTGGAGAAGCCTTCGGTTACGCAACTGGAGCAGATGGACCAGTTGATCGAACTGGCAGAGGCGCGCAATCGGGTATTGACGGTCTATCAGAACCGACGGCTTGATGGCGATTTCCAGCACCTGAGACAACTCTGCGGGGACGACTCGCCACTGGGTACGCTGCGCCACCTGGACACACGCTTTGACCGTTTTCGACCCGAACCACGGAACAGATGGCGTGAACAGCCCGGTGAAGGCAGTGGCATTTTCTGGGATCTGGGCCCACACCTGCTGGATCAGGTACTCTGTCTGCTGGGCCCACCGGAGAGCCTGCAGGCACGTCTGCGCAATCTGCGGGCGAGCAGCCAGACCACCGATTGGTTTGAAGTGAATCTTCACTACCCGCATACCGAAGTGGTCGCCGGCTCCACGCCCTTTGAAGCCGGAGATATGCGCCGCTTCAATGCGCGGTTTGATCAGGGCAGTTGGCAATGCTGGGGTCTGGATCCACAGGAAGCCGTATTGCGCGATGGCGTGCGGCCCGGCGAAGCGACCTATCTGACCGCGGGCACCCTGCAGTCAGCCAGGACATTCGGGCGGTCGGGTGTTCAGGATACGCCGATAGGCTCGGGAGACTATCGACAGTTTTATGATCAATTGTTCTCGGCGGTGAACGGACAGGCACAGCCACCGGTTTCGCTCGAGCATGCGAGACAACTGGTCTATCTGATGAATTTGGCTGAGACCTCGGCCCGAACCGGTCGGCAGGAAATCTGGGCGCTCTGAAGCCAACCCCGCATCAGGAAACAGAAAACCCGGGCCAGGCCCGGGTTTTTCAGTAAAGATCAACAGACGTTTTACCAGCCACCGCAGCCGCAACTGCTGGTGCCGGCCACACCGCCATCGCCATGGATGTAATCTCCGATAAAGGTACCGTCAAACGTCTCGGGATCATGAACCTCGGTTTCCAGACGGTACGGGCCTTCATCGAACTCGTTGAACGTCGACGCCCAGGCGGTATAGGTTCCCGGCTCCAGAGGCATGAGCAGGCGGGCATCCAGGCTACCCGCCGAATCATCGTCCTCACCCACGATCACCCCGGCACTGTCGGTCAGATAGAGGTATGGATCCACCACATCCGATGTCATCACCAGGTCCAGCACAATGGGCTCGTCGATGGTGAACTCGTGGGGCAGACCTTCGCTCCAGGCATTGGGAATCGCCATACGCCGAGTGCCGATCTCACCCTCAAAGGCATCTCCGAGCGTCAGTGCCTCCGGCTCGATGGGCTCTGATGGCACGGACGCCTGCTGGTTGGCCCGATAGTCCCCGATAAAGGGTCCGGAGAAGTCCTCCGGATCAATCACTTCGGTCAGCAACTGATACTGGCCGTTGGCATGGCCACCAAAAGTGGATGCCCAGAGGGTGTAGTCGCCCGCATCCAGCGGCATCAGCAGACGGGCGTCCAGGCCTTGACCGGAATCATCGTCTTCACCAACCAGAACACCTTCAGCGTCGGTGACATACAGATAGGCATCCACTTCGCTGGAGGTCATCTCGATGTCAACGATGGCATCCTCACTCAGGGTAAACTCGTAGCCATTTCCCGAGCGATCAGAGTTGGGAATGTCCATGCGATCCATACCCATGTGACCCGTGTGGTCGCGGCCCATCTCGAACGGCTCAGGGGTAGGTGGTTCATAGGCTTCAGCACGCAGGGTAAAACGACCCGAGCTGTCACTGAAATAGCCAGTGGCCTGTATGTCATAATCCCCGGCCGACAACTCCATTCGAATCCGGGAGTCGCTGGAGCCCGGCATATCGTCATTGCTGGCCAATTCGTCACCCGTTTCGGCATCCACCAACGACAAATAGGCATCGAACGCCTCCGACATGAGCGTGATCTCAACGTGCGTGGCTTCGTCCAGTGTCAGCGGGTACACACTCATGGGGGCACCCGTATAGGGATGGGATTCGCCACCACCGGCAGCCAGAATACTGGTCACCGCACCGGGGAACGCAAGTTGGCCGTCTTCCTGCAGCGTTTCAACGTCCAACTCAAAGATACCGGCATCACTGTTGTCGGAACCGGATACTACCAGCGTATATTCACCGGAACGGACAATTCGACGACTCAGTTCTGCAGACGGGTCACCATATCCGTAGTAGCCTCTCGACTCGGTTCGAGTCAGGAAGGTGCCATCCGGTCCGTACAGCGTCAAAACGGGGTCGAAATCGTGGCTTTCGGCGGTCGCCAGAAGGAAATATCCCGCTTCGATGTCTACGGTATAGGTTCGATAAGCGCTGCCGTCTTTCGCATTGGCCGGCTCACCCAGGCCCAATTGATCCGTCACCGGACTTCCTGCCGTCAGGGTCTGGGTATCGGGCATGAGAAAGCGGGCAGTACCCTCACCGCCAACGGATGCACAACCACTGAGTACAAGGAGCGCCAGCAAAAACAGAACGGGAGCGCTCAGGCGGCTCCCTCGCCAATCAGTCAACATAACGAACAGTCCTTTAGGTAGTTGAACGGCGGGCAGTGTAGCGCTTTATTCGGACTTTTGGGATGGCTTGTGGAATAGCATCACGCTAAAATGAGAACCCGGACACAGACTGAGCCGCTCCGGGATCAGGCGGACAGTCAGGCGTCCAGGGTAGGCTGCCAGTGCGACCAGGCAACCCAGGCCACACAGATCAGACTGGTAATGCCATAGAGCCCGGCAGACAGACCGCCGTCTTCGGCGGGCACCACCAGGAACGCGCCACCCACCACCATGGCTGCGATGCCCAGCTGACACTGCACATCCTGAATAAAGCGCCAGTTGAGTTCATGGGCCCGGGCCAGCACGGCCATGAAGAACCCCAGCAGTGCCAGCAGCATCATGCTCTTGCGCAGTACCACAATGTCCTGCAAAGACATGTCCTCTGCCAGATAGGGCGACACCAGATAGCCGACGGCCCAGAGACCGCCGACGGCGAACACGAACATCAGGTTCGCGCCCAGGTTACGCATGGGAGTAAACATGGCAAGACTCCGTCAGATGTGTTCCACCTGGTCGATTTCGTATTCCACGTCGCCACCCGGTGTTTTCACCTGCACCACATCGCCTTCTTCCTTGCCGATCAGGGCGCGGGCAATGGGCGAGGTCACGGATATCTTGCCCTGTTTCACGTCCGCTTCGTCTTCACCCACAATGCGGTAGCGCACCTCTTCTTCCGTGTCGGTATTGAGCAACGAAACCGTGACACCAAACAGCACCTTGCCGGTTTGCGGCAGTGTTTTCACATCAATGACCTGGCTGTTGCCCAACTTGCCTTCCAGTTCCTTGATGCGGCCTTCAATGAAACCCTGTTGCTCGCGAGCCGCATGGTACTCGGCGTTTTCTTTCAGATCACCGTGCTCGCGCGCTTCGGCGATATCGGCAATCACTTTCGGCCGGGCTTCTGACTTCAATTGTTTCAATTCCCGTTGCAGGGCCTGTTCACCTTCAACCGTCATCGGATAACGTGTGGTCATTTTACCGCTCCTGTGTGTAATGACTGCAATTGTCTAACCGACGTATCCGCCGTGAATTCCAGCGCCTCAACCGAGGCCGCAGCGCCTTCCAGCGTCGTTGTATAGTACACCTTGTGCTGCAGTGCACTGCGGCGGATCATGGCACTGTCGGCAATGGCCTGACGGCCTTCGGTAGAATTGATGATAAACTGTACTTCGTCATTCTTGACCATGTCCACCATATGCGGACGCCCTTCCTTGACCTTGTTGACAACACGTGCCGAGATACCGGCCTCTTTCAGGGCTTCGGCGGTTCCGCGCGTGGCGTGCAGGACAAAACCCAGCTCTTCCAGGCGACGGGCCAGGGTGACCACCTTGGCCTTGTCCCTGTCCTTGACACTGATAATCACACTGCCGGACGAGGGGATTCTCGACCCTGTGGCCAGGGCCGCCTTGCCAAAGGCTTCGGCAAAGGTATCGCCGATGCCCATGACCTCGCCGGTAGACTTCATTTCCGGCGTCAGTATGGGGTCTACGCCCGGGAACTTGTTGAACGGCAGAACACTCTCCTTGACGGAGTAGAACTGGGGCTTGTGTTCCTGAGTGAAACCTACCTCTTCCAGGGTGCGCCCGGACATGACCCGTGCCGCCACGTCGGCCAGAGACCGCCCAATGGCCTTGGACACGAACGGCACGGTACGCGACGCCCGCGGATTCACTTCGATCACGTACAATTCATTGTCCTGCCAGGCCATCTGCACGTTCATCAGACCGACAACGCCCAACTCAAGCGCCATGACTTTGATCTGGGCGCGGATTTCATCCTGAACCTCGGTCGGCAACGAGAACGGCGGCAATGAACAGGCGGAATCACCAGAGTGCACCCCGGCCTGCTCAATGTGCTGCATGATGGCCCCCACTACGACCTGCTTGCCGTCGCTGACGGCGTCAATGTCCACCTCGATGGCGCTGTCCAGGAAGCGATCCAGGAGCACTGGGGAGTCGTTGGAGACCTTGACCGCGTCACGCATGTAGCGCAGCAGTTCTTCCTCGTTGTAGACAATTTCCATGGCACGGCCACCCAGCACGTAACTGGGACGCACCACCAGTGGATAGCCAATCTGAGCCGCCTTGGCGACTGCATCTTCCACACTGCGCGCCGTGGCATTGTCCGGCTGCTTGATCCCGAGTTTCTGAATCATGTGCTGGAAGCGCTCTCGATCCTCTGCCCGGTCGATGGCGTCCGGCGTGGTGCCGATAATGGGCACACCGGCGGCTTCCAGATCACGCGCCAGCTTCAGCGGTGTCTGACCGCCAAACTGGACAATCACGCCCTTGGGTTTTTCCAGATCGACAATTTCCAGTACGTCTTCCAGCGTGACGGACTCGAAGTACAGGCGATCCGAGGTGTCATAATCCGTGGACACGGTCTCCGGGTTGCAGTTGACCATGATGGTTTCAAAACCTTCATCACGCATGGCCAGTGCCGCATGGACACAGCAGTAGTCGAACTCGATACCCTGACCAATGCGGTTGGGGCCGCCACCAATGACCATGATCTTGTCGCGGTCACTGGGGTTCGCTTCGCATTCCTCGTCGTAGCTGGAATACATGTAGGCGGTGCTGGTGGCAAACTCGGCAGCACAGGTATCCACCCGCTTGTAGACCGGCCGAATGCCCATTTCATGGCGCCGCGCCCGCACCTGATGCTGACTGATACCCAGCAATTCGGCCAGGCGTTCATCCGAGAAGCCCTTGCGCTTGTAGCCCCGCAGGGTGACGGCATCCAGATCGGCCAGAGGCGTCTTGCTGATCACCTCTTCCAGGCGGATCAGGTCCTCGATCTGTACCAGGAACCAGGGGTCCACATGGCTGTACTGGTGCACTTCATCCACCGTCATGCCGATGCGGAAGGCGTCTCCCAGGTACCACAGGCGATCCGGGCCGGGCTCTTTCAGCTCCCGGATAATGACATTCCGGGCGTTGTCGTCGGAGAGGTCCTGCTTGCTGTTCAGGCCGTCCGCGCCCACTTCCAGACCGCGCAGTGCTTTCTGGAAGGACTCCTGGAAATTACGGCCGATGGACATCACTTCGCCCACGGATTTCATCTGGGTGGTCAGGCGGTCGTTGGCCAGGGGAAACTTCTCGAACGCAAAGCGTGGAATCTTGGTGACGACATAGTCGATGCTGGGCTCAAACGACGCTGGGGTGCGCCCGCCTGTGATCTCGTTCTGCAATTCGTCCAGGGTGTAACCCACGGCCAGCTTGGCCGCCACCTTGGCAATGGGGAACCCGGTCGCTTTCGAGGCCAGCGCTGATGAACGGCTGACACGGGGGTTCATTTCAATTACCACCATGCGGCCGGTATCCGGATTGATGGCGAACTGGACATTGGAGCCACCGGTTTCCACGCCGATCTCACGCAATACCGCCAACGAGGCATTACGCATGATCTGATATTCCTTGTCGGTGAGCGTCTGTGCCGGGGCTACCGTGGTGGAATCCCCCGTGTGCACACCCATGGCATCCAGGTTCTCGATGGAGCAGATGATGATGCAGTTGTCCGCCTTGTCGCGCACCACTTCCATCTCGTACTCTTTCCAGCCGATCAGCGACTCGTCAATCAGCAACTCACGGGTGGGTGACAGTTCCAGACCACGGTCGCAGATTTCCTCGAATTCGTCCTTGTTGTAGGCAATGCCGCCGCCGGAACCACCCATGGTAAAGGACGGCCGGATGATGCAGGGGAAGCCGATCTCTTTCTGGATGCCCCAGGCTTCCTCCATGCTGTGCGCCATGCCGGAGTTGGGCGTTTCCAGGTTGATGGCCTTCATCGCCTGATCGAAGCGATACCGGTCCTCGGCCTTGTCGATGGTGTCGGCGTTGGCGCCAATCATGGCGACACCGAATTTTTCCAGCACCCCGTTGCGCTCCAGATCCAGGGCACAATTCAGGGCCGTCTGGCCGCCCATGGTGGGCAGTACCGCATCCGGGCGCTCCTTTTCGATGATCTTGCTCACTTCCTGCCAGGTAATGGGCTCAATGTAGGTGGCATCCGCCATGACCGGATCGGTCATGATGGTCGCCGGGTTCGAGTTCACCAGAATCACTCGATACCCTTCTTCACGCAGAGCCTTGCAGGCCTGGGCCCCGGAGTAGTCAAATTCACAGGCCTGGCCGATGACAATGGGGCCAGCGCCAATAATCAGTATGCTGTGTATATCCGTTCTTTTCGGCATGAGCTCAATTTCTCTGTTGGTGCCTGAATTCTGTATTTCTCTGTCGCGACAGCCCGGCGCGGGTCCATCACGCCAATAACCCGTCTGCCTTACCGGTTGTCTGCCATCATGGACACGAAACGGTCGAACAAACCGGCCACGTCCTGCGGGCCGGGGCTGGCTTCGGGGTGGCCCTGGAAGCTGAAGGCCGGTCGGTCAGTGAGGCGAATACCCTGCAGTGACTGATCAAACAATGACCGGTGAGTCGCAACCACGTTATCTGGCAGACTGTCCTCGGCCACGGCAAACCCGTGATTCTGGCTGGTGATCATCACCTGACCGGTGACCAGGTCCTGAACCGGATGGTTGGCCCCGTGGTGGCCGAATTTCATTTTTTCCGACCGGGCGCCGGCGGCCAGTGCCAGCAACTGATGACCCAGACAGATACCGAAAACGGGCACGTTTTCCGTCAACACCTCTTTGATGGCCTCGATGGCATAGTCGCAGGGCTCCGGATCACCCGGACCATTGGACAGGAAGACGCCGTCGGGCTTCATGGCCATTACGTCACTGGCCGGCGTTTTGGCCGGTACCACAGTGACCTTGCAGCCCCGGCTGCTGAGCATGCGCAGAATATTGCGCTTTACCCCGTAGTCCCAGGCCACCACATGATGCGGCAGGTCATCCTGGCTACAGTCACGGTGCCCTTCGCCCAGCGCCCAGACCCCGCTGCGCCAGTCGTAAACCTTTTCCGTGGTGACCACCTGCGCCAGGTCCAGCCCCTTCAGGCTTGGCGCGGCCTTGGCCTGTTCAATGGCGGCGGCTTCCGAGATGTCGTTGCCGGCCATGATGCAGCCATTCTGACTGCCGGACTCACGCAGGTGACGCGTCAGGCGCCGGGTATCGATATCGGCAATGGCAACGAAACGATGCCGCTTCAGATAGGAAGGCAGGTCCTCGGACTGTCGAAAGTTGCTGGCCAACAGTGGCAAATCCCGAATAACCAGGCCCTTGCTCCACAAACGGTCACACTCTTCGTCTTCACTGTTGACCCCGGTGTTGCCGATATGAGGATACGTAAGGGTGACGATCTGCTGGGCATAGGACGGATCGGTCAGAATTTCCTGATAACCAGTCATGGCGGTATTGAATACCACTTCGCCGGTGGTGGTCCCCTCCGCCCCGATACCGGTTCCGTGAAAGATGCTTCCGTCGGCGAGCGCGAGAATGGCTGGTATGGTCAAAATAAGGTCCTCACCCGAAAATTAGTGTCAACTCCGTCGATTTGTCAGGGGAACCCGGGACGTTGGGCCCAGTCGGCCGAACTCTCAAGGCTGCTGCCAGTTGCGCCTATAATCCGAAAAACTGCTGCTATCTTGCAATAAATCATCCATTAGGTCGTAAAAAAGCGAGATAGGCCAAGCCCACCTCGCTGCAATACGGTTTCTCTGCCCGGATCCCCCAAGGCAAATCGGCTGAATTCTAGTGGAACCGGGTCGATTTGTCCATCCCAATCCCCTATATTCATGGCATTCTGCCGTAATATCCGACAACCGAAAAAAGGAAACCGCACCACGATGAACCCACTGTACCCGGACGTTGACCAGTTGATGGACGCCTTCAACGCCATGGAAGAGTGGGTGGTCATTGTTGATGCCAGGGCCCGAATCGTCTTCATGAACCGACCCTATGCCCGCTTTCTGGGCTATCAACCAGCACAGGTATTGGGACGCCCGGTGAAGGATATTATTGAAAACACCCGCATGCCCAACATTCTCTCCTCCGGTCAGGCCGAGCGTGCCGACCTGCAGGAGATCCGGGGCAACCGCATGATCGCCAATCGTTACCCCATTGTACGGGACGGCCAGGTGGTGGGCGCAGTGGGGACCGTACTCTTCCATGACACCCAGGAGTGGAAGCAGATCAACAGTCACATCCGGGCACTCATTGCCGAACGCGATTACTACCCCCATGACCAGGAGCCCGCATCAGGCAGCGGTGCGCATTTCCAGCTCAATGATGTGGTGGGCAACAGCCCGGCCATTCTGGCCCTCAACAGTCAGGTAAAGAAGCTCGCGGCCGGCGACGTTTCAGTCCTTATTCGAGGCGAATCGGGCACCGGCAAGGAGCTCTATGCCCATGCCATTCATCTGTTGTCCGACCGGGCGGACCGGCCCTTTATCAAGGTCAACTGTGCGGCCATTCCGGACACCCTGCTAGAGGCCGAGTTGTTCGGCTACGAGCACGGCGCCTTCACCGGCGCCCGCAAGGGCGGCAAACCGGGCAAGTTCCAGCTCGCCCATGGCGGCACCCTCTTTCTTGATGAAGTGGGCGATATGCCCCTGGTCATGCAGGCCAAGCTGTTGCGGGTCCTCCAGGATCGTCAGGTGGAAGCCATCGGCGCCACCCAGCCGGAGCCCGTGGACATCCGTCTGATCACGGCCACTCACAAGCCCCTGGAAACACTCATTGAGGACAACACATTCCGCGAAGATCTCTATTACCGGATCAATGTGGTTTCGCTCGTTCTGCCCGCCCTGCGTGAACGCCCGGACGACATTCCCCTGCTGGTGGAGCACTTTCTTGCTCGACTCAGCCGACGCACCGGTCGTCGGGCACCCCAGTTCGACGACGAGGCCCATGGCCGCCTGATGGCCTATCGCTGGCAAGGCAATATACGTGAACTGGAAAACGTTCTGGAGTCCACCTTCTACATGAGCCGGGGTGAGGCATTGACCAGTGCCGACCTCCCCGACCACATCGCCGGAGAGCCGCTGGAGACAACCAGGCGCCAGGGTTCACTGAAAGATCAACTGGCCGATGCCGAGAGAACCATACTCGAGAACTCATTGCGTATCTGTCGGAACAATCGTGCTCGCACAGCCCGCTACCTGGGAATCTCCAAGTCCACCCTGTACGAAAAACTGGCACGCCATGGCCTGGTGTCCTGAGTGGTTGATTCGTTGGCTGTCTGAGCCGCCACTCTGACAAACCGTCCGGAAACTCGGAATTCGTCCGAAAAACCGGACGGCGTTTCCTGCACCCAACCGCCACAAACCCCGATTACCGTCCGGATTCCCGGAATACTGCTCTACCCAAAATCCAGCAAAACATCAGAAAATTGCCATAAACCACTGATTTTAAAAATTTTATAAATACCGGCACGCTTCTTGAAAACTAACCCTGGACAACAAAAACAATGCATTCTGAACTCTGAGGTAGCCCTATGAAAGGCAAAAGTGTTCTCATTACCGGTGCCGCCAGCGGCATTGGATTCAAGGTCGCCCAGGCATTCATGAACGAAGGTGCCAGGGTCGCCATTCTCGACAATAATGCCGACGCTCTGCAAACGGCCATCGAAACCCTGGGCGGGGCCAGTGACCATTGCATGGGTGTCACCTGTGATGTCACTGACGAGCACGTATTCAAGGACGCCATCGATCAGGTCCTGGACGGCTTCAATGGTCTGGACGTATTGATCAACAATGCCGGCATGCAACACGTAGCAGCCATCGAGGACTTCCCCGTTGACCGCTTTCGCAAGCTGATCGACATCATGCTCACCGCTCCGTTTCTCGCCACCAAATACGTGATGCCGGTGATGAAGGAGCAGCGCAGTGGTCGCATCATCAACATGGCCTCCATCAACGGGCTGGTCGGATTCGCTGGCAAGGCCGGTTACAACTCCGCCAAACACGGCGTCATCGGGCTGACCAAGGTAGCCGCCCTGGAAGGTGCTGCCTATGGGGTCAATGTGAACGCCCTCTGTCCCGGCTATGTGGACACGCCACTGGTGCGCGGGCAACTGGAAGACCTGGCCAAAACCCGCGGTGTGCCGCTGGACAGTGTACTGGAAGAGGTCATCTACCCGCTGGTACCGCAACGACGGCTGCTGGATCCCATGGAGGTTGCCGACTATTGTCTGTTCCTGGCCAGCAACAAGGCACGTGGGGTCACCGGTCAGGCTGTGGTCATGGACGGCGGCTACACTGCACAGTAATCCTTGCAGGGAGCACGACCGGGTCTGCACCCGGTCACTCCCAATCACGCATCAATTCAACTAGCCTGAGGGCACAGTGCAGACGGGCTGCTGCAAGGCAGCCTTGTGCGCAGGCACCTGACAACAACTCGAAACAGGAGAACGGGAGGCATGGTACAACCACTCTGGACGCCCACCGAACAACAGATCAAGGGCACACAACTCAATGATTTCCGGCTGGCCACCAACGCCCGATACGGCCTGACACTCAAGGATTACAGCGATCTGTACCAGTGGAGCGTCGACCATCACGAACAGTTCTGGTCCGACTTCTGGGACAGCAGTGGCATCCTGGCCCAGCGAAAAGGCGACCAGATACTGGCTGACGGAGACCTCATGCCCGGTGCTCGCTGGTTCCCGGAGGCACGCCTGAACTTTGCCGAAAACCTGCTGCGCTACCGGGATGACCGGGTGGCGCTGGTGTTTCGCGACGAAACCGATCATCGCGTCAGCCTCACCTACGCCGAGCTCTATCAGTCGGTGGCCCAACTGGCCAGCGCCCTGAAACAGCAGGGTGTCGGCAAGGGCGATCGGGTTTCGGGCTTCATGCCCAACATGGCAGAAACCGTCATTGGCATGCTGGCCACCACATCGCTGGGCGCCATCTGGAGTTCCTGTTCACCGGACTTCGGCATTCACGGGGTGGTGGATCGCTTCGGTCAGGTCAAACCCCGGGTGCTGATCACCGCCGATGGCTACCGCTACAATGGCAAACAGCTGGATTGCCTGGCCCGGGTAAAGGAGATCACCGACCGCATTCCCTCCATCGAAGCGGTAGTGGTCGTACCCTACCAGAGCAGCCAACCGGATCTCTCGGAGCTGCCCACGGCTCATCTGTGGTCGGACTATGTGGACAGCACGGCTACCGAGGTGGCATTCGAACAGGTACCTTTCGATCATCCCCTGTACATCATGTATTCCTCCGGCACCACAGGGGTTCCCAAGTGCATTGTACACAGTGTCGGCGGCACCCTGATCCAGCACCTCAAGGAGTTGCAACTGCACTGTGATCTGAGACGCAGCGACTGCCTGTTCTTCTACACCACCTGTGGCTGGATGATGTGGAACTGGCTGGTCAGTGGTCTGGCTGTCGGCAGCACGGTGGTGCTCTATGACGGCTCGCCCATGGCACCGACAACGGACAGTCTGTGGGATATGGCGGAGACGGAGGGCGTCACGGTCTTCGGCACCAGTGCCAAATACATCGCGGCGCTGGAAAAAGGCGGATCACGCCCCGGTGCCAGCCACAAGATCGATCGCCTGCGAGCGATTTTGTCTACCGGTTCACCACTGGCGCCCGAGAGCTTCGACTATGTATACCGTGAGATAAAATCAGACCTGTTGCTGGCCTCGATCTCCGGGGGGACTGATATCATCTCCTGCTTTGCACTGGGCTGCCCCACGCGTCCGGTTTACAGTGGCGAACTGCAATGCCGTGGTCTGGGCATGGCGGTGGACATCTTTGACGATCAGGGTCAGCCCGTGCGGGAAGAAAAAGGCGAGTTGGTGTGCACCAAGCCCTTTCCGTCCATGCCCATCGGTTTCTGGGATGATCCGGACGATGCCCGGTATCGGGCGGCGTACTTCGATCAGTTCGACAACATCTGGGCCCATGGTGACTACGGTGAAATCACCGCGCGCGACGGTCTGATCATTCACGGTCGCTCGGATGCGGTATTGAATCCAGGCGGTGTCCGCATCGGGACAGCGGAGATCTATCGTCAGGTGGAAAAGGTGGAGGCGGTGCTGGAGAGCCTCTGCATTGGTCAGCCCTGGCAGGACGATGTACGGGTGGTTCTCTTTTTGCGCCTGAAGGACGGGCATACGCTGGATGATGATCTGGTACAGACCATTCGCCAGACCATTCGGGCCAACGCGACGCCCCGGCATGTGCCGGCGAAGATCATTCAGGTGACGGACATTCCGCGCACGCTGAGTGGCAAGATTGTGGAACTGGCAGTACGCAAGGTGGTCATGGGCGAAGCGGTCAAAAACAAGGATGCTCTGGCCAACCCGGAAGCCCTGGAGCTGTTTCGCGACTTGCCGGAGCTCCAGCAATGAGCGCTGATCCAGCCGGACAGCGACCTGTGCTCTGCCACCGAGGCCGGGGCACCGGGTGAGCAGACACGCAAAAAACGTCGTCCATGACAGCTCGACTCCGCACATCCATGTGCGGAGACGGTCTGCTCACCCGGTGCCCCGACCTCGGCGTCTTTACCCTGGGAGCCACCATCGCATGAGCGATTCAGCGCAAACCGGACTCGCTCGACGACTTAGAGGCCGAGCTGCAGACCGTGTGCATGGAATAGTGTGGCTGGAGTGGAGTCGCCTGCCGGGTGTAGGCCTGTGAGACCGTCTGCAGCATGGATGCTGCAGGCGAGCCTACAGGGATGTATTTACGGCGTGTCTCACAGGCCTACACCTGGCAGGCGACGGCCCTGTTCCCCCCCCTGACTAAGCTCGGTCTGGACACGAATATGATTGGAGACACTGGAGAAACAAAATGACTGACGATATTGTAATTGTAGCGGCGAAGCGCACACCCATGGGCGGCATGGCCGGTGCTCTGAGTGGTGTGGCCACGCCGGAACTGGGCGCCACCGCCATCCGCGCCGCGCTCGAAGCCAGCGGCGTCAGCGCCGAGGCCGTGGACGAAGTCATGATGGGCTGTGTCCTGCCTGCCGGACTGGGGCAGGCGCCAGCCCGTCAGGCAGCATTGGGTGCCGGTTTGCCCGAAGGGACCCCCTGTTCGACCCTGAACAAGGTCTGCGGCTCCGGCATGAAAACCACCATGCTGGCCAATGACCTGCTCAAGGCGGGCGGCATCAATGTCGCGATAGCCGGCGGCATGGAAAACATGAGCCGGGCGCCCTACATGCTGCCCCAGGCCCGTCAGGGCATGCGCATGGGGCATGGTCAGGTCATGGATCACATGCTCCTCGATGGGCTCGAAGACGCCTATGGAGGCGGGCTTATGGGCGTGCTGGCCCAGAAGACGGCCAACCAGTACGGGCTGACCCGTGAGGACATGGACGCCTTTGCCATAAGCTCCGTCAAACGCGCTCAGGCGGCCGTGGAATCCGGTGCCTTTGACGCCGAAACCGCCGCCGTTACCGTCAAGGGTCGCAAGGTCGATACCCGGGTGGACGCCGATGAAGCGCCCTTCAAGGCAACATCGACAAGATCCCCAGCCTGCGGCCGGCCTTTGCCAAAGACGGTACCATTACCGCAGCCAATGCCAGCTCCATTTCGGACGGTGCGGCGGCTCTGGTGTTGATGCGGGCCAGCGATGCCAAAGCTCAGAGCCTGAAGCCCCTGGCGCGCATAGCCTCCCACGCCACACACGCCCGCAAGCCGGAGGAATTCACCATAGCGCCCATCGGCGCCATCGAGAAAGCGCTACAGAAGGCGCAGTGGACGACTCGCGATGTGGACCTGTTCGAAATCAATGAGGCCTTCGCCATGGTCACCATGCTGGCACAACAGGAACTGGAGCTGGACCCGGAAACAGTCAATGTCAACGGCGGCGCCTGCGCACTCGGACACCCCATTGGCGCCAGTGGCGCGCGCATCATCGTGACCCTGTTGCACGCCCTGAAAGCCCGGGGTAAAACCCGGGGTCTGGCGTCTCTCTGCATTGGTGGCGGGGAAGCCACTGCCATGACAGTAGAGCTGTTATAAAGCGCCGCATGGCCCGGCAAGGCACTTGATTCAGTGGCACAGCGCCCTCATCTTAGAAGGCAACTGAGCCACATGTCATGTGTCTTGACCGAGGCGTTATGGACTTTAAAGATTACTATCAGATTCTAGGCGTCGAGCCTGATGCCGACGCCAAGGACATCAAGGCGGCCTATCGCAAGCTTGCGCGGAAATACCATCCGGATGTGAGCTCGGAGCCTGATGCCGAAAACAAATTCAAGGAGGTGTCCGAAGCCTACGAGGCTCTGCGCGACCCGGAAAAACGTCAGCAATACGACGACATCCGCCGATACGGCCAGGCCGGGCAGTCTTTCGACCCACCCCCGGGATGGCAGCCCTTTGGACGCAATGGTGCAGGAGCGGAGCACAGCGCCGGGTTTTCGGACTTTTTCGAATCCATTTTTGGTGGCGGCTTCGCCGGCTCCGACCCCTTTGGCGACAGCCCCTTCCAGGCCGGTGCAGGCCGACGCCGGCAACCCGCGCGCGGGCAGGATATCGAGGTGGAGCTGGCGCTGTTTCTGGAAGACACGCTGGACACCGAGTCCAGGCGAATCAGCTATTCCGTGCCTGATATTGACAGCATGGGTCGTCAGACAGGTCAGCGGCGGAAAACACTGGATGTGAAAATCCCGCGCGGCATCCAGGACGGCGAGCGCATCCGGCTCAAGGGCCAGGGTGCCCCCGGACCTGGTGGCATGGCCGCCGGTGATCTCTATATCCAGGTTCGTCTGGCGCCGCACCCCCTGTTTCGCGTCAACGGCCACGATCTCACCATCGATGTGCCCATTGCGCCCTGGGAAGCGGCACTGGGCGCCAAGGTGGATGTGCCCACGCTTCCCGGCAAAGTGCGGTTGACCGTGCCGGCCAACAGCCAGTCCGGGCAGCGTCTGCGCCTGAAAGGCAAAGGGCTGCGCAAAAAGCAGGGGCAGGGTGATCTGTACGCCGAGTTTCAGGTGATTATGCCCGACAAGACCACCGAGCAGGAGAAGGCGCTCTGGCAGGAGTTGGCCAACACGAGCCAGTTCGATCCCAGAAGGCAATGGGCGAAAACACAGTCAAAGCGGTCACAACAGGCCTGACGGCCTGGCGGCCTGGCGGGGGGACCGAATGCTCGATGTCAGAACCGGTACCCGAGATTCATCGTGGTGACCGTGTCTACCGGCTCCCGGTCACCGATGACTGGCGAGTTGTAGCGCACGTCGTGGGCCACTGAAAAATCCAGTTGAGCCGTCATGGCGATGCCGAGACGGCTTACAGAGCGGCCTACTCTGCGCTGATCGCTGACTTCTCCGGTCACCGTCTGGTTGAACGATATGTTGGGCGCCACGCTCCAGCGATAATCGGCACTGATGAGGGCGAATGTATCGTCCGTGACCTCGCCCGTGGCGGTCCGTCGGAACTGCCAGTGACCCACACCGATTTCCGCCTTCAGGCGGTGCTGTATCAGCTGGATCAGGTGGCGCCCGACGCCCCTGAACCTCGGTGCCGTCCAGGCTGGCACTGACCACCCAGAACTTGGGCATTAGACCCAGCATCTGTTTGGCCTCTGCGCCGGCGTCCTCGGGTGACAGCGCCAGGTCGAAGGTCTCAGACTGACGCACGCCCGGCCGCGGTTCGACGCCCAGAATCCGCAACCGGCGATCGCCCCGCCATTGCCAGAACGCGAAACCGGCCGACATGATACCGCCAAACAACAGGGCCCCCTGGAACGCACCGCTGGTGTCACCTTCCACGATCCAGACCAGAACGCCGTACAGGCCGCCCATTAACACCCAGCCTTTCACGCCCAGCAACAGATATCTCATTGAACTTTGCCCTTTATTGAGACCGTCGGTATACGCCAATCAGTGCTCGTCCATCAACAGTTCGCGCCGCATCCGCACGGCGGTCGATTTGGGTCGAATGACCCGTCCTCTGGCCTGCATATGAGCCCGCGCCACGGCAGCGCCGAACAACAGGACCAGGGATGAATAATGAACCCAGAGCAGAAACAGCACCAGCGAGCCAGCGGCACCGTACATGGAACCGATGGCGGTATTGGCCAGGTACCGGGCCATGATATACCGCCCCAGCACGAACAGTACGGCCGTCACCAGCCCCCCGAGCATGACATCGCTCCAGCGCAGGCGGACTTCCGGGAGTACCCGGTAAATGGTGGCAAACAACAGCATGATAACCGCCACCGACAGACCCAGCTCAAGCCAGATAACGGCGCGACTGCCCATGGGCAACCATTGATCCGCGAACGACAATACCGCTTGAACGCCTACGCTGAGAAAAAGCGATGTCAGCAGCAGAAACCCGATGGACAGAACCAGAGTAAGCGACAGCAGACGATTCTTGAACAGGATAAACAGACCGCTGCGTGACGGGCGAGCGGTAACGCCCCAGATAACGTTCAATGACTGCTGCATCTGGGCGAATACCGTTGTGGCGCCCACCATGATGGCCGCAACGCCAATAATGGTGGGCAGCCATCCGCCCTGGTCCAGCTGGGCATTCAGCACCGCCGTCTCGATAAAGACGGCGGCGTCCGACCCGATCATCTCCGACAACTGGGCCAGCAACTGCCCCTCGGCGGCTGATTCACCCAGTATCAGACCAGTAACAGTCACCGCCACAATCATAACGGGCGCAATGGAGAACATGGTAAAAAAGGCCAGAGCTGCGGCGTGTATATAGGCCTTGCTGTCCACACAGTTTTTCACCGCCCGGGCAAGAATCCCAATCCAGTAGTCGCCGTGTTTGCGTACCAGGCTGATCAACTCTGACATCGGTTTCTGATCATTCAACGCCATTTTCTCCGGATCGGGATTATTAAAACTGACTGCATCCTACTATATTTGAACCCTGGTGAACTTGCGAACAAGGCCATGCAACCAAAAACAGATGATCAACACTCATGATGACGCTGCGGATCGCGTTTCTGATCTATCAGTCGCTGCTGGATGATCTGCCCGGACAACACACGCCTGTCCTGGGGGCTGCGGTCACCTGTGCACTACTGGCACTCCTGATCAGTGCCCCCGTAGCATGGCTGATGACCCTGAGCTTCGCACTGGTTATACCGGGCATGATGATCATAGGGGTCACTGCTCAGGCCGCCCTGATCTGCCCCTATTTCCTGCTGCCGGAACGCTGCGCCGGCGGCCTGCAAGGAGCACTGGCCGGTATCTGTTCCCTGGTAATTCTGGGCATCACCCTCCCCGGCCTTCTGTCTGCAGCTTTTCTTTGATTCAGGGGATCAGGAACACCCGAAGAGACCACCCCATGGCGCTGTTTCATGCCTCCTGGCGGCCATCTGGCGGAGCCTGAAGAGCCTTGTTTCACAACCAATGTGTCGACAATACACAAGGAAAACATCGGCGATAAGGGATTTAAATTGACTTTTCGCCACCTTCGTCGTTATATTGTCGACAATTCATAGAGGCTCGGCATGACTGCAGCAACCGACACCAGCGCACATACCATCTCTTCCGGCCTGGCGGAACAACTGAGCCAGGCCATCATTCATGGTGAGATTCCCCAGGGTAGCAAGCTTTCAGAGCCCGAGTTGGCGCGTCGATTTGGCGTGTCCAGAGGGCCGTTGCGCGAGGCCATCGTGCGCTTGGAAGGCATGGGCCTGGTCACCCGGCAACCCAATGTTGGCGCCCGCGTGGTTACGCTGTCAGCAGACGATGTTGCCGCTACCTTCGCCATCCGCGAAGCGCTGGAAGGCATGGCCGCACGACTGGCCTCTACCCAGGCCACGACAGAAGAGCTCACCGAACTGGAACACTTGCTGGATCGGCACGAAGCCGACCTGGCGGCCAACGATGACGCGCACTACGCGGACCAGGAAGGCAACTATGATTTTCACAACCGGATCATTCGGGCCAGTCACAACACCCAGTTGATTACCCTGCTGTGTGACGATCTGTACGCCCGAATCCGCATGTATCGACAGCAGACGGCAGACCACCGGACCGACCCTCGTCAGGCGCTGCGCGAGCACCGAATGATTCTGGACGCCCTGGTCAACCGCGAGGCGGACCTGGCAGAAATGCTGATGCGGCGACACATCTCGCGTTCGCAGCGGTTGCTGGAGGCGTATTTGCGGGAGGACCTAATCCGGTCCGGTAGGTATACAGGGAGGAAGTCTGAATCCGGGTCAGCGGGCCGCGAACAGTGGTGCCTTCTCCCGGCTGTTGCTGGCACCCCTCGGGCGGGCCAAAACTCGCTACGCTCAGACACCTGGCCCGCTGATCCTCCGGGTGCTGGCGCAACAGCCGGCGGCACCACAAAAGTTCGCTTGCCCGCTGACCCGGATTCAGACTTCCGAGCTTCAGTACAGGGCAGTGGTTGAACCACACCTGGACGCTGATGGAGTTGTCAGCCGGAGCCATGCGCTGTGAGGCCGTCTGCGTGCATGGACGCACGCAGACGAGCTGTCATGGATGACGTTTTTTGCGTGCCTCACAGCGCATGGCTCCGGCTGACAACGGTCCGTCTGGCACCGACAAATAGAGGAGAATTACAATGAGCATGACACCCGGCAAGAAATTCCGCCAGGCGGTGGCACAGAACAACCCGCTGCAAGTGGTTGGCACCATCAACGCCTATACTGCCATGATGGCCGAGCAGGTAGGTCATCAGGCCATTTACCTCTCCGGTGGCGGGGTCGCCAATGCGTCCTATGGCCTGCCCGACCTCGGCGTCACCACGCTGAACGACGTGCTCACCGACGTGGCCCGCATCACCGCCGCCAGCGACGCCCCCCTGCTGGTGGATATCGACACCGGCTTTGGCGGCGCCTTCAGTATTGCCCGTACCATCAAGGAAATGGAGCGCGCCGGTGCCGCCGCCGTGCACATCGAAGACCAGGTGCAGCAGAAGCGCTGCGGCCATCGGCCCAACAAGGCCATCGTATCGCAGGACGAAATGGTGGACCGGGTCAAGGCCGCCGTGGATGCCCGCCAGGACGACGACTTTGTCATCATGGCCCGCACCGACGCCCTGCAGGTAGAAGGCATGGACGCCGCCATCGACCGCGCCCGGGCCTGCGTCGAGGCCGGCGCCGACATGATCTTCCCCGAGGCCATGCAGAGCCTTGAGCAATACCAGCAGTTTGTAAAAGCGGTGAATGTACCCGTATTGGCCAATATCACCGAGTTCGGCGCAACGCCGTTGTTCAGTTGCGAGGAACTGGGCAGCGTCGGCATCGACCTGGTGCTCTATCCACTCTCCGCGTTCCGGGCCATGAACAAGGCTGCCCTGAATGTTTACCAGCATCTGCTCAGCGAGGGCGACCAGAAAGCTCTGGTGGACCAGATGCAAACCCGGGAAGGGCTGTACGATTTCCTGAACTACCATGACTATGAAAAGAAACTGGATGCGCTGTTCAACAAATAACGGTTAAGACCATACAGGCGCACAGGAGGACATTATGACCAATGACAAGAAGAAAGCCCCCGGCAGCACCGGCCTGCGCGGCCAAAGCGCCGGTTCCACCGACATCTGCACCGTCGGCCAGAGCGGCACCGGCCTGACCTATCGCGGCTACGATATTACGGACCTGGCCCAGCATGCGACCTTTGAAGAAGTGGCGCATCTGCTGCTCTACGGCCATCTGCCAACACAGGCAGAACTGGATGCCTACATCCAGCGCCTCAAGGGCATGCGAACCCTGCCTGCGGCCCTGAAGACCACGCTGGAGCAAATCCCGGCCAAGGCTCACCCCATGGATGTAATGCGCACCGGCTGTGCCATGCTGGGCACACTGGAAACGGAACAGAGCTTTGATGAGCAACTGGATCACATCGACCGTCTGCTGGCCCTGTTCCCGGCCATGATCACCTACTGGTACCGCTACAGCCATGACGGCAAGCGCATCGACACCGAAGCGCCCGAAGTGGACACCGTCGGTGCGCATTTCCTGGCCCTGTTGCAGGACCAGACGCCCTCTGAGCTCCATGCGGATGTCATGAACACCTCGCTGATCCTGTATGCCGAGCACGAGTTCAACGCCTCCACTTTCACGGCCCGGGTCTGTGCATCCACCCTGTCGGACATGCACTCCTGCATCACGGACGCCATCGGCACCCTGCGCGGGCCGCTCCACGGCGGCGCCAATGAGGCAGCCATGGACATGATCGAGCAGTGGTCGACGCCGGATGAGGCGGAAGAAGGCCTCAAGGATCTGCTGGCCCGCAAGGAAAAGGTCATGGGTTTCGGCCATGCCATCTACCGCACCAGTGATCCGCGCAATGCGCTGATCAAGCCCTGGTCGGAGAAACTGGCGGAGGCCTCTGGCGACCGGACACTGTATGACGTATCGGTACGCTGCGAGGAAGTCATGTGGAACGAGAAAAAGCTGTTCCCCAATGCGGACTTCTTCCATGCGTCGGCCTATCACTACATGGGTATTCCCACCAAGCTGTTCACGCCCATCTTCGTGATGTCGCGGCTCACCGGCTGGGCGGCCCATGTAATGGAGCAGCGGGCCAATAACCGGATTATCCGGCCCTCGGCCGATTACACCGGTCCCGAGCCACAGGCCTGGGTGCCTATCGAAGACCGATAAGCGCCTGAGTTGTCCCGAGGTACCTTCTTACGCCCTGGCTGTGCTCAACCACAGGAGGAAACCCGGGCCTGGGGTAGCTGTTACTAGACGCGCAAAAAACGTCATCCATGAAGGCTCGACTGCGGCCATCCATGGCCGCAGACGGTCTAGTAACAGCTACCCCAAGCCCGGGTCGCACCTTCAGTGCCAGGACAGACAAGGGCCAACTGACAATCCGGGTTAACGAACAAATCAACCAAGGCTGAATACCGATGCTGAAAAAGGCATCAGGCCTGGCGGCATTGAGGGTCGAGTATGTCTCAGCAGAACCCCGAGACCAACAGATCCGATCTGATGTCTAGGGAAGGCTAGAGATTGTCGGGGATGGGCAGGCCGGGGCGTTAGCAGACCGTCTGCGCACATGGATGTGCGCAGTCGAGCTGTCATGGATGACGCATTTTGCGAGTCTGCTAACGTCCCGACCTGCCCATCCCAGCCACCAAAATATTAAATTGCCACCATTGAAAGAGGCTGACAAAGCATGAGTGCAACATTTGACACCAACGAACGACCTGATTATGACAAGGTGATACAGGATATCGCCGACTATGTACTGGACTACGAGGTGACCAGTGAGGAAGCACTCACCACCGCCCGCTACTGCCTGATGGATACACTGGGCTGTGGCCTGCTGGCCCTGCGCTTCCCGGAATGCACCAAACTGCTCGGCCCTGTGGTTGAAGGCACGCAGGTGCCCCAGGGCGCCCGCGTACCTGGCACCGACCTGAGCATGGACCCCGTCAAGGGCGCCTGGGACATAGGGTGTATTATCCGCTGGCTCGACTACAACGACACCTGGCTGGCGGCCGAATGGGGCCATCCGTCCGACAACCTGGGGGCCATTCTCGCGGTGACCGACCACCTTTCACAACGTCGCGTCGCCAATGGCGAAGCGCCATTCACTGTTATGGACGTGCTCAAGGCCATGGTCATGGCTCATGAAATCCAGGGCGTGATCGCGCTGGAAAACAGCTTCAACCGCGTCGGCCTGGACCATGTCCTGCTGGTACGGGTAGCGTCGACAGCCGTGGCCGCCAAACTGATGGGCGGCAACCGGGAGCAGATCATGGCGGCGGTGTCTCACGCATGGGTGGATGGTTCGGCCCTGCGCACCTATCGTCATGCCCCCAATGCAGGCTCACGCAAGTCCTGGGCCGCCGGTGACGCCACGTCACGCGCCGTCAAACTGGCCGACATGGCCATGCGCGGAGAAATGGGCGTGCCCGGCGCCCTGAGCGCGCCACAATGGGGGTTCTATGATGTGTCTTTCAGCAAGACCAACCGGGATCAGAAGGTCAAGCCTGAAGGTGAGCGCCAACTGACTTTCAGTCAGGGCTATGGCAGCTATGTGATGGAAAACGTCCTGTTCAAGGTGTCATTCCCCGCTGAATTCCATGCTCAGACCGCAGCAGAGGCGGCCGTCTTGCTGCATGATCAGGTAAAAGACCGGCTGGACGACATTGATCGCATTGTTATCCATACCCATGAAAGCGCCATCCGCATTATTTCCAAGGTGGGCGATCTCGCCAACCCGGCGGATCGGGACCACTGCCTGCAATACATGACCGCCGTGCCCCTGGCCTTCGGCAGCCTGATTGCGGAGCACTACGAAGACGATTTTCACCGGGACAATCCGATCATCGATCAACTGCGCGACAAGATGGAAGTGGTGGAAGAACCCCGCTTCACACGCGAGTACCTGGAAGCCGACAAGCGGTCCATTGCCAATGCAATCCAGGTTTTCTTCACGGATGGCAGCAGTACCGAGCAGGTGACGGTGGAATACCCGCTGGGCCACCGTCGGCGCCGGGATGAAGCCAAGCCCGAACTGGAAGACAAGTTCCGCGCCAATCTGGCAACGCGCTTTACCGCCGGTCGCTCCGACGCCATACTGGCGCTTTTCAAGGATCCAGAGACCCTGGCAACCATGCCGGTCCATCGTTTCATGGAGCAGTTTGTAACGGCATGAGGACCCCGCAGTGGATGCCCTGATCAATGACACGAGCCTGGCACTGATACAACGCATTTTCGGTGTCGTCTTCCCACTGGCCGCCATTGCGGCCGTGGGTTTTCTCTATGCTCGCAAGCGGCCCACCGACATGGCGGTGGCCAATCGAATCAATATCGATGTGTTCATACCGGCACTGATATTCTCGGTCATGGCTGCCAGCGATTTTCGCTTGCTGGACTATGTGCCGCTTGGCCTGGGTGCCGTAGTGGTGGTGATGGGTTCCGCCCTGGTCGCCTGGCCCTTCTGTCGTTGGCTGGGGGTGGCACCCAAGACGCTGCTACCCCCCATGATGTTCAACAACAGCGGTAATCTGGGTATTCCACTGCTGGTGCTGGCCTTTGGCGAAGCGGCTCTGCCGGCGGCCATTGTCATGTTCGTGATCAGCAATCTGCTGCATTTCACCCTGGGCATCTACATTCTGGAGGGGCACAGTCGGCCGCTTCAGACCCTGCGCATGCCCATCATCCTCGCCACCTTCGCGGGCATTATCTGGAGCATCTGGAGCCTGCCCATCCCCGAACCGATTTTCGTCTCCATTGAAATGCTGGGACAGATATCCATTCCACTCATGCTGTTTGCACTGGGTGTGCGCATGACGGATGTGGATTTCAGTCAATGGAAACTGGGACTCTGGGGAACGGTGCTGTCACCGCTGAGCGGGCTGATTCCCGCCCTGCTGGTGTTGCCCCTATTGCAACTGGACACGGAGCAGGTGGGCTATCTGTTGTTGTTCGCGGCCTTGCCGCCGGCCGTCCTCAACTACATGCTGTCGGAAAAATACCAGCAGGAACCGGACAAGGTGGCTGCCATGGTGCTCATGGGCAACATTGGCAGCCTGTTGTTCATCCCTGTAGTGCTGGCATTTATCCTATAGGATAAGACCTGTTACCGGATGGTCTTCATGGCCCCGGTCCAGCGTACCAGGTCGGTGAGCATGGTTTTCAATGCATCCACCTGCATGTCCTGAGGCTTGAAGGTGCTGAAGTTTTCGAAATCGGTGAACAGCGACAGCTGAACCTGATCACGCACGTGTGCCAGGCGCACTTCGGAAGCAATCTGGCGCAGGTGCTCAACCGCACGCACACCACCGGCAGAACCATAGCCTACAAACCCGGCCGCCTTGTCGTTCCACTCGGCGTTCAGGTAATCAAAAGCGTTCTTCAACGCCGCGGACGTGCTGTGGTTGTATTCCGGCGTTACAAACACGTAACCGTCATACTTTGCGACCGTTTCAGCCCACTTCTTGGTGTGCTCGTTGCCGTACTGACCCATGAGGGCCGGCATGGCCTCATCCAGCAACGGCAGTTTGTAATCGGCAATATCGACCAGTTCGAACTCTGCCCCGTCCACCTGTTTGGCGTGTTCGACGACCCACTTGGCAACAGTTTCGTTGACTCGACCCGGACGTGTACTGCCTGTTACTACGGCTATCTTCAGCATACTTATTCCTCTGCAAAACGATTTGTTGATAACACTGACGAGTATGAGGGCTATCAGGAGGCAATCAACACCAGTATTATTAATGGACTGTTTACTATCAGGAAACCATGAGTCATGGATACCCTCTTGAGCATGCAAGTCTTCCAGGCTGTCGTCGACCACCATGGGTTCTCGGCCGCCGCCGATCAGATGGGCCTCTCGAAAGCGATGGTCAGCAAGCACATCATGCACCTGGAACGACGGCTGGGCGCCCGCCTGCTCAATCGCAACAGCCGTCACCTCAGTCTCACAGAGCCGGGACGCACCTACCTGCAACGTTGCCGCCGTATGCTGGAAGAGTTGGATGAAGTGGAAGCGGTGATTTCTCGCGCCCATGTCAATCCGCGCGGTGAAATCCGGGTGACCGCGCCCATGTGGCTGGCGAACAGCGAGTTCACCGGGCTATTGAGTGAATTTCGTCTTCTCTACCCTGAAGTCACTTTTGACTTCGACATCAGCGGCCGTTTTGTCGACATCGTCGAAGAGGGGTTTGATCTTGCGCTGCGGGCCAGCCAGACACTGAACCCGAGCCTGATTGCACGCCCCTTGATGGCCATGCCCTTCAAACTGGTTGCCTCACCGGACTATCTGACACGCCGCGGACACCCTCTCACCCCCGATGACATGCAGCACCACGACATGCTCACTTACTCCCTGGTGAGCCGACAAGGCCAGGCCCGGCTGAGCGGGCCCGACGGTGAGATCACCCTGCACATGACCTCGGTGATGGCCAGCAACAACGAATTCATGCTCTATCGGGCGGCACTCCAGGGAATGGGCGTCGGCATGTTGCCGGAGGGTCTGCTCAGCCGGGATCTGAAAGCCGGACGCCTGCAGGAATTGCTGCCCGATTATCAACCACCCGCGCAGCCACTTTACGCCGTTTATAGCAGTCGCAGACACATGACCTCCAAAATCCGGCTGTTTATCAACTTTCTATCCGAACGCATGGGGGCGCCTTGACCGACTGTGTGTGCTAACGAACGGTGAGCGCGCGCTCCCGCGTGTACATTCGAGTCCTACAACAAGGAGGGTCTGTTCGCCACACTGGCTTGCAAGTACATATCCCCAACCGGGGATCATGTAGCTCCGGATAAAACAGGAAGCGACTCAATGAATCACTTTTATAGCACTATGATGCGCCCCCGATTGTACCTGATTGGCCTGCTCATGCTGATACCCCTGCTGACGGCCTGCGCTTCGACAGCCATGGCACCAACGGACTCACTAGAGGCGGCGAAAAACGCCATCTCCAATGCCTAGCAGGCTGATGCACGACAACACGCCAACACTGAGCTTCAAGAGGCTGAGACGCGGCTGCGTATGGCTGAAAGAGCTGTTACCGCGGAAGATATGGACGCTGCAGACCGGTATGCCCAGCAGGCTCAGGTAGCTGCGGAATTGGCCCTGGCGAGAGCCGAATCTGCGCAGGCCATGGCAATCAACCAGGAGATCAGTTGGGGGAGCATGGAACTCGATACGCACATCCTGGACGCAGACGCCGCCCGTGAAGAGCTGACCGCCAACCTTGGCTACTCGGCATTGACGATCGCCGATCTGCAACGAAGGATGAATGCGCTCGAGGCCGGAAACAAGCCATTGGCCCGTGACTGACGGTCGGTCGGCATGCACCTGTCCCGAATGGTTAATTCGGGACACTAGAGCTTGAGCGGTTTCGCTTCCAGGCGCTCTGTTTCACGTTTGACCACGGCATAGCATTCGCAACTGAGCGCTTCCAGCTTGGGACGATCAGCCACGGTAATATGCCCACGCCGATATTCGATCACGCCCAGATGTTGCAACTTGCCGGCAGCCTCTGTGACGCCTTCGCGTCGCACACCCAACATATTGGCAATCAACTCCTGGGTCATATGGAGACAATTGCTGTCCAGGCGATCCAGTGATAGCAACAACCACCGGCACAGTTGCTGCTCAATGGAGTGGTGGCGGTTGCAAACGGCCGTCTGGGACATCTGGGTAATCAACACCTGAGTAAACCTCAGGGTAAGCACGCGTATTTCCGATTGGGCTTCGAACTCCTGTTTCAGATCAGAAGCCAACATCTTGTAGGCATAGCCGGAGCTCTGCACCACCAGCCGATTGGGTGTACTATCGACCCCCATCACCACGGCGACACCGACCATACCTTCCCGCCCTACCACGGAAATTTCCGCCGAGGCACCGTTGATCGTTTCATACAGCAAGGAAACAATACAATTGACCGGGAAATAGATGTAATCAATGGTCTGACCGGATTAATAAATCACATCGCCCAGTGACATCTCAACCTTTGTCAGCTTTGGCATGACGCGTTGTCGGGCATCTTTGGTCAGCGCAGCCAGAATGTGGTTTCTCAGTGGATCATGTGTATCTGTCATTCAAGTCCTTTAAAGTCCCGGTAAATGAGAATCCTTCCTGACCAGACGGACGACTGGCGGCACCCAGGGTGCACACCACCGGTAATGCTGAAAGACGACAAGCATATTAAATTGGCAGGAACTGCCTCTCGCGACTGCATGAGAAGTGCTCTCTCTGCTTCCCGGATCGAAACCCGGCCAGGGCTGCTTAGCATATTTTTATGCCAAAGCAAAGAGTCAGTTACATTGTAACACCTCTGGTGGTCGGTCTGGCGAAATTACTGCATTTATTTCCCTCGCCGGTGCATCCTGACAGGCAACACAGGTTGCCGGTCCCTTACACCGGACTTCGCTGCCGCCCGCTGAAGGCGGTCATGTCGCTGGCAAAGAACGAACCGCACACCAGGGCCACAAGCAAATGGCGACTCTGCTGTCGGCTGTATCGCGCAACATTGAATCAAGGTAATCGCTGGACCCTTGCGCGCCCCGGCTGGCAGTGGACACCATGGCGACGCCGGCCCCGCCTCCGGCCACACCCTGCGACCAGGGCGACATTGCGGGAGCACCGAGGCCAAAGCCGAGAACAAGCAGACAATAATAGAGGGCTGCGGCGAATGCCGAGCCTGCCAGTACGGCGCTCCAGGACACGCGGAAACGCCTGTGAGTAGAGATGGTTTGCATAGCGGTACCTTTTCATGAGATTGAAAGACACCAGCAAACTGTATTTTTACTGTCGGGTGGTTTCCGTGCGCTAACGAACATACGAGGCGAACAGGGTCTGCGGACTCTGCAACGCGCTCGACAGCCACGCGGTCTGCGAACGGCCGAACTGTCGCGATGCCTGCGCTCAGAGCCCCTGCGCGCCGCGGCGCAGCCAGTCGTGCACAAAGACGAGCTTTTGGCGAGCAGCGTCCGACAGCACGAAGGGGTAGAGATCCGACAGCCCCATGGCGCGATTGACGTGATTGACGCCTGTGGTGAGAGCCGCGGCGATCCGAATCAGGCGCTCGGCATCGGGCTCGGCATAAGGATCCCAGCCCGGACTCGACAAGTCTGGCGAGGACAGCCCGGCGGCAACGAAGCTGTCGGTAATATCGGTCAGATGCAACAGGTGCGCGGCCGTTTCTGCCCAGTCTTCATGGGGATGCGTTGAGGCATAGGACGTCAGGAAATGCTGCCGCCAGTCCGACGGAGGGCCGTTGTAGTAATGGTGCTGTAGCGCGGCGGTGTAGTCAGTTCGCTCATCGCCAAACATGCTGCGAAACGCTTCCAGGAAGTCATCCCGCAGGCTCAGCCGCCACCAAAGCATGTGCGCGATCTCGTGTCGCATGTGACCGATCATGGTACGGTAGGGCTCTTCCAGCGCCTGTCGACGGGTGGCGCGCACCACCGGATCGGCCTCGGCCACGCTGATGGTCACCACGCCTTCGATATGACCCATGGACACGGGCGTGAGGCCTTCGGCCAGCATGTGAAACACCGGCCGCGTACCGGGGTCTTCCGGGCGAAACCAGTGCCAGCGGCCCAGGTTATCGAGCGCCCAGCGTTTGGCGGCTTCGGTCAGCGCCCAGTTGGGTATGGCATTGGGGATCGCCGGGGTTGGCAAAGACACGCATGATGACTCTCCTCGAAACAATGTGCGCATGAAAGAACTGATCCACCCACAATCCTCCTCACCCTGACCCATGTCAACTCCTCCTGAATTGCCCTATTTGCGCCATCTTTGCGCCGCGTTTTCAGGGAGGGCTCACACTGCATGCTGGATGTGTATAATTGAAAGAGTTGCTTCAAGGCACTCGGGAGCCCAATGACCCTTTATTCCATCATCAGAAATTTTCTCAAGCTGGCGACTCGTCTCTACTTTGTCGAGGTCAGCACCGTGAACAAGGACATCGTGCCCGATGACGGACCTCTGATACTGGCGGCCAACCACCCCAGCTCCATTCTCGACTCTGTCCTTCTGGCCACCGAACTGCCGCGTCCGGTGCATTATCTTGCCAAGAGTGAGTTGTTCAAATCCCCGATACTGTCGGCACTCTATCAGCGCATGGGAGCCATTCCCGTGCATCGAGGCGTCAAGACCGAACAGAATGCGGCGAGCTTCAACCAGGTCTATGATCTGCTCGAGCGCGGTCGCTGCGTCGGGATATTCCCCGAGGGGCGCAACTCACCCTCCATGCAGGTGGGCAAACTGCAATCAGGCACCGCACGTATGGCCTTTGCGGTGGAAAGTCGCAATGACTGGTCGCTGGGCCTTAAAATTGTGCCGGTCGGCCTCAACTTCGAAAGCCGCGCACTGTTCATGTCGGCAGTCCAACTGCGATTTGGCGAGCCGATTCTGGTGGCGGATTACCGGGAGCGTTATGAAGCCAACCCCAAGGCCACCATCCGTGAGATCACCAATGAGGTGGAGAACCAGTTGCACCAGCTCACGCTGCATATCGAGGACGCCAGGCTGGCCTCGTTGGTTAAGGATCTGAGCGAGGTGTACAGCACGGAAGTGGCCTCACGGGCCGAGGCAGAGGCCGCAGAAGCAGCGGCGTCGAACGTGAATCGCATACGCAGGAACACCCGGTTCACGCTGTTGCAGAAGGTCGTGTCCTGGTTTCGTCCGCAGATGATCGAGCCGGTGAACATTTCCAGCAACCTGGAGAGTCGGCAGGAAATCAGCCAGATACTCGGCAAGGCCAATGAAGAGGAGCCTCAGACACTGGAAGACCTTCGCAACCGGGTCGATCGGTATCAGGCACACTTGCGCCAGACCTACCTGAAAGACGACCTGAAACAGAGCTTCGACAACCCGCTCAAGGAGCGGTTAATACGATTGCGCATGACACTCTACGCGGTCCTCATGGCACCAGTTGCCCTGTTTGGCTTTGTACACAACGCCGTGCCCTATCTGTTCAGCCTTTTTCTGGGCACTCGTTTCAGCGATGAAGCGGTCCGGGGGTTTGCCTATTTTGGCGTTGGGGTCCTCGCCTTCTCTTTTACCTACGCCCTGTTCGGATTCTGGATGTGGCAGTTCACTGATCGCAGTCTGGCGGGCACAGTCATCTACATGGCCACACTGCCACCCACCGGATTTATCTGTCTGCGCTACCGGGGGCGGGTGATGCAGTATCGAGACAAGATTCTGGTGCGCACATTCTTTCGCACCAACGAAAACATGACCGCCTTGCTGCGCGAAGAGCGCGGGGAAATCATCGAACTGCTCCAGGTGTTACGTGGCCGCTACAGCAACAGCAGCGGCCACGACTC
>LFIK01000021.1_pt1 | contig 102664 bp, 98 predicted proteins | sample 643401 | NCBI WGS metagenome assembly LFIK01 (sample SAMN03777447, study PRJNA286221) | soda lake metagenome | biome: soda lake; feature: Kulunda steppe; material: water; isolation source: sample T5-Br brine of Lake Tanatar-5 | place: Russia: Kulunda steppe | collected 2010-07
CGAGATGGGCGCGATGATCGAGCTGATGACCGACTGGTATGACGAGATGAACAAGCTCGAGACCGAAAAGCTGGTCGCGCTGCTGCGCATGGGCGCGCGGCTGAAGAAGATGATCGACGCGGCCGGGGACGTGCTGCCGCTGAGCATCCGCACGAAAGGCTGACCAGACGGAAGCCCTTGATACCCTGATGTTGTCGCGGATCCAGTTCGCCGCCAACATCACCTTTCCCATCCTGTTTCCGACCATCACCATCGCGCTGGCCTGGGTGCTGGTGTTCTTCAAGTGGCGCTGCACCCGCATCGGCGATGATGCCTGGATGCGCGCCTATTTCTTCTGGGTGAAGGTGTTCGCGCTCTCGTTCGCGCTGGGCGTGGTGCCGGGCATCACCATGCCGTTCCAGTTCGGCACCAACTGGCCGGGGTTCATGGAAAGCGTGGGCAACATCGCCGGGCCGCTTCTGGCCCATGAGATCGTCACGGCGTTCTTTCTGGAAGCGGTGTTTCCGGGGATCATGCTGTTCGGGTTCCGCAAGCTGCCCGGCTGGGCGCAGACCGGCGCGACCGTCGCGGTGGCGGTGGGCACGCTGATGTCGGCGTTCTGGATCCTCGTGCTCAACAGCTGGATGCACACCCCGCAGGGGTTCGGGATGCGCGACGGCGTCGCCCATGTGACGTCATGGTTCGAGGTGGTGTTCAACCCGTCGCTGCCCTACCGGCTGAGCCACATGCTGATCGCGTCGGGGCGGACGGTGGCGTTCCTGCTGGCCGGTGTCTCGGCGCTGCGCTGGCTGATGGGCGACCGCAGTGCGGAGCTGTGCAAGGCGCTGCGCACCGGAGTGATGATGGCCGCCCCCGAGAGCCTGGCGATCATTCTGGTGGGCGTGCTGGTGGTGGTGCCGGTGATCGTGGCGTAGTCGACGCTCGCCTACTGGGTGTTCCGCGGCAAGGCGACCGATCTGCGCTACGACTGACCCGCGCTGGTCAAGCTCGCGCACGGCGTTACACTTCACGCATGGCTGCGATCGCCACAACGCTGAAACGCGGGGCCGCGCTTGCGGGCGCGGCCCTTGTGGGCGTGTCACTGCTGGGGTTTGCGGCCTATTCGGCGCGCTTCGGGCTGCGCGGGTTGGTGCTGGACCTGGCGGACGAGACCTACCTCTTCAGCCCCGGCAGCCCTGGGCTCAATGCCGCGATCTTCGTGCATATGATCCTTGGCGCCCTCGCGATGCTGCTGGCGCCGCTGCAACTGGTGCCGCGGGTGCGCGCGCGTCATGCGTGGCTGCACCGGCTGGCGGGACGGGTGATTGCGGGCGCGGCGGTGGTGGTGGCGCTGGGCGGGCTGGGCTATATCGCCGCGCGCGGGACCATTGCCGGGCCGGGGATGGATGCGGGCTTCGCGCTCTACGGGCTGCTCATGCTTCTGGCGGCGGTGCAGGCGGTGCGCCACGCGCGCGCGGGGGATATTGTGCGCCACCGCGCCTGGGCGCTGCGGCTGTTCGTGCTGGTGATGGGCTCGTTGATCTTCCGGCTGCATTACGTGCTGTGGTTCAGCCTGACCGGCGGCCTCGGCAGCAACGAGCAACTCACCGGCCCGTTCGATCAACTGCAGTATGTCGCGTTCTACCTGCCCTATCTGGTGGCGCTCGAATTCTGGCTCCGGCGCCGGGCCGGATAGCGCGCGTCGCGTTCATCCGCCGTTACACGACCCGCGATATCCGGTCGGTATCGCATGTCGAAAAGCTCGGGCTCGCGCGTCACGGCACCGCCGCGAAACTCGGCGCGTTGCAGTTGATCATGCGGTCGGTCGAGATCCGGTTGGCCGCGACCCCCAGCGCGCGACCCCCAGCGCGCGACCCCCAGCGCGCGACCCCCAGCGCGCGGCCCCCAGCGCGCGGCCCCCAGCGCGCCGACACGGCCCGCCGGACCGGACAGGCTGGCGGCCCTGACGGCGCCCCTGCCGCGTCAGCTTGCGGGCGGATAGCCGGTGTCGGGGTGATCGCGCAGCACCGCGTGCACCAATTCCTGCATCCAGGTCGCGGTCTCGGACGCGGGGATCTCCGTCCGGCCCATGCCGCGGGGCACATCGCGCGGGTCGCGGCCGTAGATCACGCCCAGATGCGACAGCGCAATCAGATAGGCGCCGGCGGGGTTGACGTGGATCGTGTCGGAAAACAGCTCCTCGATCCGCGCAAGCCCCGGCGCGCGGCCATCGGCGATCGCGTCGTAGGCTGCAGCCATGATCGGCGGCCCGGGGATCATCCGCATGGGCGGCGCGCCCTCGGGCAGGGCGGCGTTGACGTGGTCAAGGATCGCCTGCCAGCGCGCCATCTCCAGCGGCAGGCGCTCGCGGAACGGCAGATGGCCCTCGGGATCGTTGTGGGGGTTGGCGAAGCCGGGGCCGCTGTCGGTGTTAACCCAGGTCGCGTAGAGGATGCTCTCGGCCCCGGCGCCGCGATTGCCGTTCTCCCACGCATGGCGCGCCCAGCGCAGGGCGAAGTCCTCCGAGGCGTGCCAGGGCTTGGTGCCCGACAGCGACACGCGCTCGGTGATCACCAGAAGCTCGTAATCGGCGATGTCGTGGCGCGCGTCGGGCATCCCGGTGGGGGGCTCGTTCCAGCGGAACTCCATCGGGCTGCCGGGGATGGTGGAGCGATCGATCACCCGCCCGCGCGCCTCGGCTCCGCCAAGGGCGGCGACCATCGCGTCCAGCATCGGCACGATCGGATCGGTCAGCGAGTGGCCCGACTGGATCACGCGCGTGCTCAGCGCCCGTCCGCCCTGCGGCGCAGCCGCCGGGGGCGCGGCCAGCAGGCACAGCGGCGCGGCAAGGGCGCCGTGCACGACGGCGCGGCGGTGCAGGCGGGGCGGGGATGCGGTCATCGGGCGGCGCTCTCGGAAGGGACGGACTGGCCAAGGGTGCGCGCAACCGTCGCGACGATCAAGCGCTGTCTGCGTGCCCGCGCGATCATCCGCAAGGCGCCCGGCGCGGCCTGGAGGCGGCGCGGGCGCATTTGCCCTTTTCAGCGCGCGGGGATGCGGTAACACTGCATGCCAAGCGCTACTTCGATCCGCAAAGGGGATGACATCATGACTGCGTTGCCGAAATCGCTTGCCGCCAGCGCTGCGGCGCTGCTGCTGCTGTCCGCGCCCGCCTGGGCCGAGGAGCGCACGCCGATGGACCCGCGCCTCGTGTCGCCCGGGCAGCTGACCGTGGGCACGGGCGACCCGGTCTTTCCGCCGTGGATGCTCAACAACGACCCCGCCAGCGGCGAGGGGTTCGAGAACGCGCTGGTCTACGCGCTCGCCGCCGAAATGGGGTTCGACGCCGATCAGGTCGCCTGGGTCGGCCAGACCTTCGAGCAGACCATCGCGCCCGGCCCCAAACCCTTCGACTTCGCCATCCAGCAGATTTCGGTGACCGAGGCGCGCGCCGAGGTGGTCGATTTCAGCCAGGTCTATTTCCAGCCCGACAAGGCGGTGATCGCGCTGCCGGGCTCGGCCGTCGAGGGCGCGACCAGCTTCGCCGAACTGCGCGAGGCCCGCTGGGGCGCCACCATCGGCACCACCGACCTGGCGTATCTGGAGGATATCCTGGGCGTCGAGGGTGCGGCGGTCTATGACGACCAGATCGGCGTGTTCCAGGCGATGCTGGCGGGGCAGATCGACGCCACGGTGGTTGCCCTGCCGACGGCGCTGTTCGCCACCGCGGTGCAGATCGAGGACGCCGAGATCGTCGCGCTGCTGCCCGCCGACGAAAACGACCGCGGCCACGGGCTGCTGTTTCAGGCCGGCAACCCGCTTGTCCCGTGGGTGGACGAGGCGCTGGGCGCGCTGATCGACCGCGGCGTGGTCGACGAGCTGGTCCAGACCTGGCTGGTCGCCGATCCCGACCTGCCGATGATCACCGAGTGACCGGACCCGCCGCGCCGCATGCCGTCCCCCGCTGATCCTGCCCCCGGCGCGCGCCCCCGCCGCGCGCCGCATACCGTGCGCCGCGCGCCCGACGGCCCGCCGCCGCCCCCGCGCCGGCAGGGCTTCGACTGGCGCGCGGCGGCGGTGCCCGGGGCGCTGAGCCTTGGCTCCACGGTGGTGGTGTTCGGCGTGCTGGCGTGGCTGGTGGCCTCGGCCGAGCAATGGCCGCGCATCCGGCTGCAGTTCTTCAACTGGGACCACATGGTCGCCTCGGCCCCGCGGGTGGCCTGGGGCTTCCTGACCAACATGCAGGTCTGGCTGATCGCGCTTGCCTGCATCGCACTCTGGGCGCTGGTGCTGGCGGTGGTGCGTTCCTTGCGCGGGCCGGTCTTCGCGCCGCTGCGGATCATGGTGGTGGTCTATATCGACATCTTCCGCGGTCTGCCGGCGCTGTTGCTGGTGATCCTGTTCGGCTTCGGCATCCCGGCGCTGCAGATCCCCGGCCTGCCCAGCTCGGGGCTGTTCTGGGGCGGAGTGGCGATGGTGCTCAGCTATTCGGCCTATGTGTGCGAGATCTATCGCTCCGGCATCGACGCGGTGCATGAAGGCCAGCGCGCCGCCGCCCGCGCGCTGGGGCTGAGCGAATGGCAGACGCTGATCCACTGCGTGCTGCCGCAGGCGTTGCGCAATGTGCTGCCGGCGCTGATGAACATCGTGGTGGCGCTGCAAAAGGACGTGGCGCTGTTGTCGGTGATCGGGGTGCGCGACGCGGTGCGCGAGGCGCAGATCTACACCGCGACCACCTTCAACTACTCGCCGCTGATCGTCGCCGCCGGGTTGTTCCTGCTGGCCACCATCCCGATGGCGCGGCTGGCCGACTGGGTGAACCGGCGCGACCGCGAGCGCCGCCTGCAGATCGCGGGCTGAGCGCATGGCAAGCATCGAGCTGCGCGGCGTGACCAAGTATTTCGGCCAGTCGCTGGTGCTGGACCGGGTGGACCTTGACGTCGCCGACCGCGAGGCAGTGTGCCTGATCGGTGCCTCGGGGTCCGGGAAATCGACGCTCTTGCGCTGCATCAACCGGCTGGTGGAGCCCGATCACGGCACCATCACGCTGGACGGGGTGCCGGTGGGCGATCCGCGCTTCGGGCGCACCGGGCTTCAGCGGCGCATCGGGGTGGTGTTCCAGTCCTACAACCTGTTCCCGCATATGAAGGTGATCGACAACATCACGCTTGCCCCGCGCCGCGTGCATGCCGAAGCGCGCCGCGAGGCCGAGGCGCGCGCGCGCGAGCAGCTTGCCGCGTTCGGAATGGCCGAGTTCGCGCAGTCCTACCCCGAGCAGTTGTCGGGCGGGCAGCAGCAGCGCGTGGCGATCGTGCGCGCGCTGATGACGCGCCCCGATGTGCTGCTGCTGGACGAGGTGACGGCTGCGCTCGACCCCGAACTGGTGGGCGAGGTGCTGCGCATCGTCGCCCGCCTGCGCGATCAGGGCATCACGCTGGTGATCGTCACGCATGAGATGGGCTTCGCCCGCGCCGTCGCCGACCGCGTGTGCTTCCTGCACGGCGGCCGTATCCTTGAAGACGGCCCGCCCGAGGCGCTGTTCACATCGCCAAAGCACCCCCGCACGCAGGCGTTTCTGGAGCGTATCGTCGCGGCTGGGCGGCTTTAGGAGGGCGGCTGACGCCGCGCTCGGTGCATGTTTTCCGGAAATACGCCACGAGGTGCTTGTGTGGCACGCAGCGCGTGCCATGTCCCGGGCGACCAGCCCGGGACGCGCCCGACCCTCCCCCCGGGAGGGCGCATTGCAACAGTGCAAGAAGCGCAACGGTCAGAGGGGCTTGGCTGACATAAATCGCGGCAGCCCCGACGGTGCAAAGCGCCCACCCAAGGGTCGGGCGCGTCCCTTTGTCCGGTGTCGGCGGTGCGGCTGCGAGGCCAGGCTCGCGAAGCTCTTCGTCAGGCACCCGCCCCCTCAGGCGGGCAGGCGGTCGCGGGCCCAGCTGGCCTCGGCCATCTCGCGGATGGCGGCGACGGTCGTGTCTTCCACCGGGACGGCGAGCGGGGTGCTCAGCCCGTCATCGTGGAAGATATAGAGCCTGGATGCGAATTGATCGAAGGGCAGCGACGCCTCGCCCAGCCGTTCGCCGTTGCCGTGGGTGGAGACCACGATGCCGTGCCCCCAATCCTGCCCGCTGTCGTTGTTGGGGTTGAAGAAATAGACCCGCATAACGCCCGTCTGATCCAGCGCCACGCGCACGATGGTGATCGCGTGCCACCCCACAAAGACGCCCTGGCTGTCGGTCACCGCGATCCCGGCGGGTTGCGGGTGCACCACGGGTTCGTTGCCGTTGTGGATCGGGTGATAGGCCAGGTGAAAATCGCGGATGAAGCGGTCATGATCGCGCAGCTTTCCGGTGGCGATGTCGACGGCGATGTGGAACTCGCGGCCAACCCACCAGCCGTGCAGCTCGGGGTTGATCCAGCGGTGCGGATCCTCGGGGCGGCCGGCGACGCGGCGGCCCATCTCGGCATAGATGCGGTCCAGATGCGGAACCAGCAGCACCGACACCGGATCGGCATCAAGCGGCGCGTGCAGGGCCAGCCCGGCGGGCAGGGCGCCCGAATCGAGCGTGTCGCCTTCGAAATACATCACCACGTGGTCGTTGGCGGTGACCTGCGCGAGCAGCCAGAACAGGTAATCGGGGTCATTGAGCGCCCAGATCGACAGCGCGCGCGCCGACTGGCAGGTGGGATTGTTGCCCTGCCCGATCCCCAGCGGCAGGCCCAGCAGTGTCACCACCCCCGCGACCAGCCGCGCGTGCGGGCTGACGGCGGTCCCGAAGGCCGTGCTCAGCGCGGCCTCGCAGCCGGGGGTGAGACTTGCGCCCAGAAGCCGCCACAGCGACGGCGCGATGGGCGGGGAATACATGATCCCGCGCTCCAGCATCAGCGACAGGCCCAGCACTGCCTGCGCCGTGCCGGGGTGCACGGCGCAGGCGATCAGCCGCTGGATCAGCGGCTCGTAACAGCGCAGCGCATCGAGCCCGGTGCTGCTGAGCCCCAGCGCCGCCGGCAGCAGGTGACCCTGGCCGCTGTCGAGCACGAAGCGCAGGAACGCGGCGTGGTAGTCCGACACCAGCCCGGTGTCGTGCATCGCGCGCGCCATGCCCGTGGCCTCGGCCTGCAGCGTTCCGGGGTCCGAGGCGGCGAGGCGCTCGCGGTAGACCTCGAGCCCCGGATCCTCGCGGCACAGCTCGGTCGGGCCGAAGAGCGCGCTGATCAGCCGGTCGGCGCCCAGCCGGTTGTCGGTGGCGCCCAGCCCCTTGTCGTTGTGCTGCAGCGCGATGGCGATCTGCAGGATCATCGACTTGACGTGATCCACCTGCAGCGGGCGCTGGCGCAGGATGCGCCAGACCTCATCGACCAGTTGGCCGAGGATGCCGCCCGTGCCCACCGCCTCCAGCAGCCGGTGCAGCAGCGCGTCGACCATCGGGGTCAGCGCATGGGCCTGCACGCGCGCGGCCTCGGTCCCCGGCCCGAGGATGCGGTCGAGGTTGAGCGCAAGCACCTGCGTCAGGAAATGATGCGCGTGTTCGCGCGGCAGGCCGGGGGGCGCGTGCTCGCCGCGCAGCACGGCAAGGAAGCGTAGCAGGCTGAGGCATTCGAGCACCACCGTGCGCGGCTCGGCCGCGCGCAGCGTGTTGCCCACCATGCCGGGCACCAGCCCCGCAGGCACCGCCCAGTCGGTGCCCTCGAAGATCCCCGCGCGGTCAAGCGCGCCCGCGCGCGCCTCCAGCACCGCGATCCCGCCGGGCAGCTTGAGCACGCGCCTCGCGGCATCGAGCACGCGGCCCTGATAGCTGAGCTTGCCGGCGGGCGAGGCCGCGGCGAGCTGGTCCAGCAGCCGGTCGAAGGTGCGGGTCACCGCGTCCAGCGGGTCGGGGTCGGTGGTCATGGTCATCGCGGCGCGGTCTCATCCTGGGCAAAGCGTCGCCCGAGTCTCGGCAAGGGGTCCGGGGAATGCAAGGGCGGCAGCAGGAAAGCGCCCGCCGCCGCCCGGATTGCCCGGCTCAGACGTAGAAATCGAGCTCTTCCTGCGCCTTGAGCAGATCGCGCAGCCGGTGCGGGTCCTCGCCGAAGAAATAGACGAGCCCCCAATGCGTGCCGAACGCGGTGCGCTTGGTGACCTTGGTCTCCAGCGGCGGTGCAAGCTCGTGGAACTCGAAATACGGGTCGTTCTCGGTTGCCTCGGGGATGCTGAGTTCGCTGACCACGCGCCGGCGCGGATAGACCCCGAAGCAGCCCGCATGGCCCTTGGCATCCTTGACCGGTGTCGGGAAGAAGGCGTCGAGCTCCTCCTGCGTGGCCCTGGGGTCGAACGCCAGCACCAGCGCCTGATAGGCGTTGAAGCCGTAGGCGCGTTCCATCAGCTCGAAGGCGTTGAAGCCCGGCGGGCGGTAGGCGACCTCGCCGAAATACATCGTGCCGTCATTGGTGACGAAGTATTCGGGGTGGATGAAGCCGAAATCGATGTCGAACACCTCGATCAGCTTCTCGATCTGCGCGGTGATCGCCTCGCGGTATTTTTCAAGCTCGGGGGTGGCGGGCACGAACACCGAATAGCCCAGCGTCACGTATTCCGAGATGTTCAGAAACTGGATCTTGCGATCCTTGATCCACGCCTCCACGGCGAATTCCCACCCGTCGAGATGCGACTCCAGCAGCGCGGGGAATTCCTCGTCGGCGATGGCGGCGACATCATCGGGCGAGCGGATCACCCGGTGGCCAAGGCACCCGGCCTTGTCGAAGGCCTTGAAGTGGATCGGGTCGTTGGGGTCGCCGTCAAGCTTCAGCAGCGTCTGGTTCACGCGCTTGAGGAAGCGGATCACGTCGGACTGGTCCATCGCTTCCTCGAAGATGCCCACGCGGATGCCGCCAAGCTGCGCGCGCCGCTTCATCAGCGACTTGTCCCGGAACAGCATCGACTGGCCCAGCAGGCGCGGGTTGTCCAGCAGCACCGCGTTGACCGCGCCGGCCCATTCGACCGTCTCCTCGAACAGCGGGATCGACACGTCGACGCCCATGTCCTTGAGCGTCGAGGCAAGCTCGAACGAGCGGTCGTTGAGGCGCTCGAAATCCCAGCTCAGGAACGGGATGTTGTGCTGCCTGGCGTAGTCCTCGGCCCATTTGGGCGCGACGATCACGTAGCGGCGGTCAAAGTTTTCCAGCGCGTCGATGCAGCGCAGGCTCCAGCCAAGGATGGCGACAAAGCTCTTGTTCGGGTCCTTCGAGGGCATCCAATCTCCTTCGTTTCTCGCGCGGCGCCGGGTCGGATGGCGCGCAGGCCGCGTCGTGCATTGGGCGCCGCTCGGGGCGCCGCGATGGTCGGTCACGTATGCAATACCGCGCGATTTGCAAATCCTGCGGCGGATCGCCGCCCCGTCGGGGCCGCGATGCTGCATCTGCACGGGCGCGCGCTTGCAAACCCCCGGGCCGCGCGCCTATGGTCTGCGCGCAACGCCGCAGGAGTGCAGTTCATGGAGATCACGTCGGTCGGAATCGTTGGCGCCGGGCAGATGGGCAACGGCATCGCGCATGTGTTTGCGCAGGCCGGGTTCGAGGTGCTGATGACCGATATCTCGGGCGACGCGCTGTCGCGCGCGATGAAGCTGATCGAGCGCAACATGGCCCGGCAGGTCAGCCGCGAGAAGATCACGCAAGACGCGATGGACGCGGCGATGGCCCGCATCGCCATCACCACGACGCTGACCGACCTGGGCGCGTGCGATCTGATCATCGAGGCCGCGACCGAGCGCGAGACCGTCAAGCAGGCGATCTTCGAGGATCTGGTCCCGCATCTGCAGCCGCACACGATCCTGACCTCGAACACCTCGTCCATTTCGATCACGCGGCTGGCCACCCGGACCGACCGGCCCGAGCGCTTCATGGGGTTTCACTTCATGAACCCGGTGCCGGTGATGCAACTGGTGGAACTGATCCGCGGCATCGCCACCGACGAGGCCACCTACAAGACGCTGCTGGGCGTGGTCGAAAAGCTGGGCAAGACCGCCGCCTCGGCCGAGGATTTTCCCGCCTTCATCGTCAATCGTATCCTGGTGCCGATGATCAACGAGGCGGTGTATACGCTTTACGAGGGCGTGGGGTCGGTGGAATCGATCGACCGCTCGCTCAAGCTGGGCGCCAACCACCCGATGGGGCCGCTGGAGCTGGCGGATTTCATCGGGCTGGATACGTGCCTTGCGATCATGAACGTGCTGCATGACGGGCTTGCGGACACGAAATACCGCCCCTGTCCGCTGTTGGTGAAGTATGTCGAGGCCGGCTGGCTGGGCCGCAAGACCCAGCGCGGGTTCTATGACTACCGCGGCGACACCCCCGTTCCCACACGCTGACCTTGTTGAGCGCGCGCGTGCCGCGCGCGCACGCCTTCTGGCGCTTCGCGCGGTTGGCGCGCCGCCCGCGCGTGGGCGAATGCTGCCCCCTTTTCGCGCCGGGCGGGGCGCGGTATAGCCGCCCGCATGGCACGGGCACCGCTTCTGCAGCTTTCGGGCATCACCTTGTCGCATGGCGGCGATCCGGTCCTTGACGGGCTGGACCTGAACGTCCAGCCCGGTGATCGGCTGGCGCTGGTGGGGCGGAACGGTTCCGGCAAATCCACGCTGATGAAGGTGATGGCGGGGCTGGTGGTGCCCGACAGCGGCAGCATCACCCGCGCACCGGGCGTCACTGTGGGCTACATGGAGCAGGCGCCCGATTTCGCGGGCTTCGCCACGCTGGGCGACTATGCCGCGCAGGGGCTGGATGCGGCCGAGCACTACAAGCTGGACATCGCCGCCGAGGGGTTGGGATTCGATCCGGCGCTGGACCCCGAGCGGGCCTCGGGCGGGGAGCGGCGCCGCGCGGCGCTGGCGAAGCTGATGGCCGAGGCGCCGGAGCTGATGCTGCTGGACGAGCCGACCAACCATCTGGACATCGCGGCGATCACCTGGACCGAGGCGCGGCTGCGCGAAACGCGCGCCGCCTTCGTGCTGATCAGCCACGACCGCGCCTTTCTGAACGCGCTGAGCCGCGCCACGCTGTGGCTGGACCGTGGCCGGATGCGCCGCCGCGACGGCAGCTTCACCGGCTTCGAGGACTGGCGCGACGAAGTCTGGGCCGCCGAGGACGCCGCGCGCCACAAGCTCGACCGAAAGATCAAGGCCGAGGCGCGCTGGGCGGTCGAGGGCATCAGCGCGCGGCGCAAGCGCAACCAGGGCCGGCTGCGCGCGCTTGCTGATCTGCGCGCCGAGCGCGCCGCGCAGATCCGGCGGCAGGGCACGGCGGCGATGGCGCTCGAAGGCTCGGGCAGCTCGGGCAAGCTGGTGGCCGAGCTTGAGGGGGTGTCGAAGGCGTATGGCGACCAGCCGGTGCTGCGCGACCTGTCGCTGCGCGTGCAGCGCGGCGACCGGCTGGCGCTGGTGGGCCCCAACGGCGCCGGCAAGACCACGCTTCTGCGCCTGATCCTGGGCGAGGAGGCGCCTGACAGCGGGTCCATCCGGCGCGGCACGAACCTCGATGTGGCGGTGTTCGACCAGAACCGCGCCGCGCTCGACCATGACGCGAGCCTGTGGGAGAACCTCACGGGCGACCCGGTGCTGGGGGTCTCGGGGCAGGCCGATCAGGTGATGGTGCGTGGCAGTCCGCGCCATGTGGTGGGGTATCTCAAGGAGTTCCTGTTCGACGAGGCGCGCGCGCGGGCGCCGGTGCGCTCGCTCTCGGGGGGCGAGGTGGCGCGGCTGCTCCTGGCGCGGCTGATGGCGCGGCCGTCGAACCTGCTGGTGCTGGACGAGCCGACCAACGATCTGGACATCGAAACGCTTGATCTGCTGCAGGATCTTCTGGGCGACTATCCCGGCACGGTGCTATTGGTCAGCCACGACCGCGATTTCATCGACCGGGTGGCCTCGGGCACGCTGGTGTTCGAAGGGCAGGGGCGCGTGGGCCAGTATGCGGGCGGCTGGTCCGACGCGCAGGCGCAGGGCGCGCGGATCGTGTCCGCCGCGCCAGAGCCGGTGTCTGCGCCCTATCCCGCGCCCTATCCCGCGCCCTATCCCGCGCCCTATCCCGCGCCCGATCCCGCGCCCGATCCTGCGCTTATGGCGAAGCCTGCGCCCGCACCCAGGCCCGCAACGCAGCAGAAGCCCAAGCTCGGCTTCAAGGAGCGCCACCGGCTGAAGGTGCTCCCCGATGAGATCGCGCGGCTGGAGGCCGAGATCGCCAGGCTCGAAGGCGTGCTTGCCGACCCCGAGCTGTTCACCCGCGCGCCCGACACATTCCACAAGGCCACCACCGCACTGACCGCGCGGCAGGACGCGCTGGGGGCGGCCGAGGAGGAGTGGCTGACGCTCGCCGAGAAGGCCGAAGCCGCGGGCGAGTAGGCTCAGGCGCCCGCGAGCACGGTCCAGGGCGCGTCGAACCAGTGTTCCTGAAGGTTCGCGCCGGGGCCGATCCGGTCGATCACCGCAAAGCGTCCCGGTTCGGCCAGCGGCGTCAGCACCCCGTGCCACGTTCCGCGGTGCAGGTTGATGCCCTGCGCGCCGTCGGAAAGAAACGCGCGCGGCGTGCCGGGGGTGCCGCCCGCGTCGGGGGCCACGATCACCAGAAACGGGTGCTGGTGCATCGGCACGAAAGCCTGTGACCCATTCGGGTGCCGCTCGACCATGTCCAGCGCGTAAGGCAGCGCGCGGGGGCGGGCGAGGAACAGCGATATCCCCGCGCGCCCGTCGTCGAAATCCAGCGCCGCGCGGTCGTGCCAGCGTCCGCAAAGCCCCTGGTTGATGATCTTGTCGGGCGCGCCCGCGCAGTCCAGCACATCGCCGAAGGGGGCGAAGGCCTCGGCGCGCAGCGGCTCGGTCCGGATGGTGCGCGTCATCGGCGGCATGCCCCGCCCGCGCGCCAGCGTGGGCGCGCCCGCGAGGCGCGCGGGTCGGGTGGGTGGGGCGCGGCTCGCGGGCGCTTCGCAACACCCGCCATCATGCGCCCACTCCGACGCCGGAAAGCCGCGGATGGCGGTTCACGTCCTTGTAGAGCAGGTAGCGGAACGGCTCGGGCCCGCCCGCATAACAGGCCTGCGGGCAGAAGGCGCGCAGCCACATGTAATCGCCGGCCTCGACCTCGACCCAGTCGCGGTTCAGCCGGTAGACGCCCTTGCCCTGCAGCACGTAGAGCCCGTGCTCCATCACATGCGTCTCCTCGAACGGGATGCAGGCGCCGGGCTGCAACGTGACGATCGTCAGGTGCATGTCGAAGCGCAGATCGGTGGGGTCGATGAAGCGCGTGGTGGCCCAGCGCGCATCGGTCCCCGGCATGGGCATGGGCGCGGTGTCGGCGTCCGAGGCGATCAGCGGGGCAGGGGGCGTCAGCCCCGGCGCGGGCTCCCAGCGCTTGCGCAGCCAGTGGACGTGCGCGGGGCCGTCGCCCGCGTTGGTGAGCGCCCAGTCGGCGCCGGGGGGCAACCAGGCGAAGCCGCCGGGGATGAGCCGGTGCGTCGCGCCGTCGATGCGCAGCGCCAGTTCCCCGCCGGTGACGAACAGCGCTGCCTGCGCCTCCGGGTCGGGCTCGGGGGTGGCGCTGCCGCCGCCGGGGGCAAGCTCCATCAGGTAATGCGCGAAGGTCTCGGCGAACCCCGACAGCGGACGCGCAAGGATCCAGGCGCGCGTGCCCTCCCACCCCGGCAGCAGGCTGGCGGTGATGTCCGACAGCACCCCGCGCGGGATCACGGCATAGGCGTCGGTGAACACCGCGCGGCCGGTGTGGAGCGCCGATTGCGGGGGCAGCCCGCCCGGTGGGGTGTGGTAGTCGGTCATCCCAGCATATCCTGCAGCCGCAGCGCGGCGATGCGTTCAACCTGCGCGCAGGCGGTGGCGAATTCGGTCTCGGTGTCGTGTCCGATCCGGGTGTGGAACGCGGCGAGGATCCCGTCCTTGTCATGATCGCGCACGGCTATGATGAAGGGAAAGCCGTGCTTGTCGACATAGGCCGCGTTCAGCCGCTCGAATTCGGCGCGCTCGGCGTCGGTGAGCGCGTCGAGCCCGGCGCTGGCCTGTTCGGCCGTCGATTCGGCGGTCAGCCGCCGCGCCGCCGCCAGCTTGCCCGCCAGATCGGGGTGCGCGCGCAGCACGGCGAGCCGTTCGTCCCGGCTGGCGGCGCGGAAGGCGCGCGCCAGCGCCGAGTGCACGCCCGCGGCGCTGTCATGCGCGGGGCCAAGCTCCAGCGCGTGGGCGCGTTCGGCCACCCAGGGCGAGTGCTCGAAGACCCCGCCGAAGCGCGCCACGAAGGCGGCGCGGTCCAGCGCCGAGGGGCGTTCCACGCGGCGGTGCGGATGCGTGGCCGCCCAGTGCCGCGCGATCTGCCCGCGCGTGGCGATCCAGATGTCGGGCTGCGCCTGCACATGGTCCAGAAACCGCAGCAGCGCCGCCGCCTTGCCCGGCCGCCCCACCAAGCGGCAGTGCAGCCCCACCGACAGCATTTTCGGCGCGCCGGCGCGGCCCTCGGCCAGCAGCACATCGACGCTGTCGCGCAGGTAGCGGAAGAACTGCTCGCCATCGGCCCAGCCCGGCGCGGCGGCAAAGCGCATGTCGTTGCATTCCAGCGTGTAGGGGATCACCAGCTGGTCGCGGGGGCCGGCCTCGATCCAGTGCGGCAGATCGTCGTCATAGGCGTCCGAGATCCAGTCCATCGTCCCCGTCTCGGCCACCAGTCGCACGGTGTTCATCGAACACCGCCCCGTGTACCAGCCGCGCGGGGGGGCGCCCGTCACCTCGGTGTGCAGCGCGATGGCGTCAGCGATGGCGGCGCGTTCCTCGGCCTCGGGCATGTCCTTGTGCTCGATCCATTTCAGCCCGTGGCTGGCGATCTCCCACCCCGCGGCCTGCATCGCGGCCACCTGTTCGGGGCCGCGCGCCAGCGCCGTTGTCACGCCGAACACCGTCACCGGCAGGGCGCGCGCGGTGAACAGCCGGTGCAGCCGCCAGAACCCCGCCCGCGCGCCGTAGTCGTAGATCGATTCCATGTTCCAGTGCCGCGCCCCGGGCCAGGGCTGCGCGCCGGGAATGTCGGACAGGAACGCCTCGGACGCCGGGTCGCCGTGGAGCAGGCAGTTCTCGCCGCCTTCCTCGTAGTTCAGCACCAGCGACAGGGCGAGCTTCGCACCGCCGGGCCAGCGCGGATCGGGGGGGCGGGGGCCGTGGCCGGTCATGTCGCGGGGGTATCGGTGCATCTGCGGGGCCTTCGCTGCGGGACCGGACCACTTAACCAGCATCCGCGCGGCTGTGAAAGGGGCTCTGGTCTTGGCCGCCCTCCTGCGGCACAACAGGCGCATGCACCACTCACCCGAGGCTCCGTGATGACCGGATTTCTGACCACCCATGTTCTGGACACCGCGCGCGGCCGCCCCGCGGCGGGGCTGCGCATCGCGCTTTACCGGATCGATGGCGAGACCCGCACGCCGCTCGCCGAGGCCGTGACCAATGCCGACGGCCGCACCGACACCCCGATCCTGCCGGCCGAGGGCTTCGGCACCGGCACCTATGAGCTGGTCTTCGCCGCCGGGGACTATCTGCGCGCCACCGGGCAGGCGGGCGACGCGCCGCTGTTTCTGGACACGGTGCCGATCCGCTTCGGCATCGCCGATCCCGCCGCGCACTACCATGTGCCGCTCTTGCTGTCGCCCTACGGCTATTCGACCTATCGCGGCAGCTGAGCCGCGCTGCCCGCTGCGCGGGCACCCGGCGCGGCACATGGGCGCGCGGGGACGATGCCCAATTCACAACCGCGCCCGGCCGGGTATAGGCTGGGCGCGCCGTCAAAGGCAGCGCAGAAGGGACCACCGATGTTCGAACTCGCCGTGCTGGGATCGTGGGCCGAATTCGCGATTCGCTGGTTGCATGTGATCACCGCGATCGCGTGGATCGGGTCCAGCTTCTATTTCATCGCGCTCGACCTGGGGTTGCGGCGCGCGCCCGGCATGCCCGCCGGCGCGCATGGCGAGGAATGGCAGGTCCACGGCGGCGGCTTCTACCATATCCAGAAATACCTGGTCGCCCCCGAGCGGCTGCCCGATCACCTGACCTGGTTCAAATGGGAAAGCTATGCCACCTGGCTGTCGGGCTTCGCGCTGATGGCGGTGATCTATTACGCGGGCGCCGAGTTCTACCTGATCGACCCCGCGCGCGCCGATCTGGCGGTGTGGCAGGCGGTGCTGGTGTCGGTGGCCTCGCTTGGCGTGGGCTGGCTGATCTATGACCGGCTGTGCAAATCGGCCTTCGGGGCCGACAACAACCGGCTGATGGTGCTGCTGTTCGTCCTGCTGGTGGCGGCGGCGTGGGGCTATGCACAAGTGTTCACCGGGCGCGCGGCGATGCTGCATCTGGGCGCGCTGACGGCGACGATCATGTCCGCGAACGTGTTCTTCATCATCATCCCCAACCAGAAGATCGTGGTCGCCGATCTGCGCGCGGGGCGCACGCCGGACGCGAAATACGGCGTGATCGCCAAGCAGCGTTCGACCCACAACAATTACCTGACGCTGCCGGTGATCTTCCTGATGCTGTCGAACCATTATCCGCTGTCCTTCGGCACCGACCATATCTGGGCCATCGCCGCGCTGGTGTTCCTGATGGGGGTTACGATCCGGCATTTCTTCAACACCATGCACGCGGGCGGCGGGTATCGGTGGTGGACCTGGGCGGCGACCGTGCTGTTGTTTCTGGGCGCGGTGTGGGTCTCCACGCTGGGCCAGCCCGCGGCGGCCGAGGATGACGACGACCTCGCCGCGCTGACCCCCGCTGCGGCGCGCTTCGCCCAGGATCCGGCGTTCGAGGATGTCTACTGGACCGTGGTCGGCCACTGCTCGATGTGCCACGCGCGCGAGCCGGGCTGGCCGGGGCTGCACTGGGCGCCGGGCGGCGTGGCGCTGGAGACCGAGGCGCAGGTCGCCCGCGCGGCGCGCACCATCTACCTGCAATCGGGGCGCAGCCACGCCATGCCGCCCCCCGCGACCGTGGTCATGCACGCGCAGGACCGCGCGCTGATTTCCGACTGGTATCGCCGGGCCGCAGCGGCGCGGTGAGCGTCTTGTCCACCCAACCGCCCGATACAGCGGCTCAGCGCCCGCGACAGCCCGCTTGACCTGCAAAACCAGCACGGGCTGGGGCGACAGGGTCGGTCAAGACCCCCCACTCATGCCGCGAAATCCGTGATCACCGCCACACCCGGCGGGGTGGGGCCGTCGAAGGCGGCAAGCTCGGCGCTGGCTTGCGACAGCGGCACCTCGCGCGCGACCAGCGGCGACAGGTCCACCCGGCCGGTCGTGACCAGCCCCAGCAGCGACGGGAACTTCCACGCCGGCATCCCGCGCGTGCCGTAGAGTGCCAGATTGCGGGTGTAGACCGTGTTCATGTTGATCTCCATCCGCGCCGTGTGGCCGATGGGCATGCCGACCTGCAGGTGCCGGCCCAGCGGGCGCAGGCACTCGATCGAGGCGTTGGTCGTGGCCTCGATCCCCAGCGCCTCGAGCGAGACATGCGCCCCGCCGCCGGTGATGTCGCGGATCGCCTCGGCCACGTTGCCGTCGCGGGCATCCACCGCGGCTTCGGCGCCCAGCGCGCGGGCGTGGTCCAGCTTTTCGGGCACCACGTCCACCACCACCACCCGCGCGCCCATCGCGCGGCCCAGCAGCAGCGCCGACAGCCCGATCCCGCCGGTGCCATGCACCGCCAGCCACTCGCCCGGGCGCAGCGCCGCGCGGCCTGTCAGCGCGTGCCACACGGTCGTCACCCGGCATCCCAGCCCGGCGGCGAGCGTCGGCGTGATCCCCTCGGGCAACTCGGCGAGGTTGTGCGCGCGCGGGACCGAAACATGATCGGCGAACGCGCCGGGTTCGACAAAGCCGGGCAGGCGCTGGTCGTCGCAGGTCGCCGCCTCGCCCGCGCGGCATTGCGGGCAGGTGCCGCAGGACAGGATGAAGGGCGCGATCAGCCGCTCGCCCACGCGCCGCCCCGAGGCCGGGCCGGCCTCGACCACCTCGCCGCAGTATTCGTGGCCCTGGATCTGGCCGGGCTTGACGCGGGGGTGTTCGCCCACCCAGCCGTGCCAGTCCGACCGGCACACCCCGCAGGCCAGCACGCGCAGCACCACGCCATCGGGCTCGCACACCGGGTCGGGCAGGGTTTCAAGGCTCAGCGGCTGGCGATACTCGCGCAGGACGGCGGCGCGCATGGGGGACCTCCTTGTGGTTCGGGGTGCCATCCTGCGCCGCGCGGGGGCGCGGAGGCAAGGGCGTTCAGCGCCGGACCTCGAAGCGCTCGGGGATCTGCGGGTCCGTCGCGGGGGCGTCTGCGACCCCGTCCACGCGCGCGCCGGGCGGGCCGTCCTGCATCGCGGTGATCATCTGCGCGACCGCCTCGGGGGGGCCGTGCAGCAGCGCGCGGACGCTGCCGTCGGGGTCGTTCTGCACCCAGCCGCGCAGCCCCAGCGCGCGTGCGGTGGCTTGCGTCCAGCCGCGATACCACACGCCCTGCACGCGGCCGGTGATACGCAGGTGCCGGGTCTCGGCGGGCGTTGTCATGGCAGCCTCCGATCGGGTAGGGCTCAGGGTGCCGCGCTTTCGGGGCGGGCGCAAGCATGCAGGGCCGCGATGCACCGCAGTTTCACCGTGTCCACCACCGGCCCGGGGCTTTACGAGATCACGCGCGATCTGCGGCGCTGGCTGGCGGCCGAGGACGCGGGAACCGGTGCGCTGACGGTGATGATCCGCCACACCTCGGCCAGCCTGCTGATCCAGGAAAACGCCGATCCCGACGTGCAGACCGACCTGCTGGCGTGGCTGTCGCGGCTGGTGCCGCCCGCGGATCACCCCGACATGGACTATCTGCGCCACACATACGAAGGACCCGACGACATGCCCGCGCATATCAAGGCCGCGCTGCTGCCGGTCAGCCTGCAGATCCCGGTGATCGACGGGGCGATGGCGCTGGGCACCTGGCAGGGGGTGTATGTGGTCGAACACCGCGCGCGTCCGCACCGGCGCGAGGTGCTGGCCATGCTGCGCTGAGCGCTCAGGCCCCCGCGCGCACCCGGTCGAGCGCGGCGCGCATCACCGCCGCCGTGTCGGTCCAGTGCGGCAGCGCGGCGCCTTGCGCGGCGCTGCCGGCGGCGATGCGGGCGTGTTCGGCGTCATCGCGCAGCATCGCCTCCAGCGCGGCGGCGAAAGCGGGCACGTCATCGGGCGGGACCAGCAGGCCGCTGCCCTCGGGGACGGTCCGGGGCACGGCCCCCACGGCGCAGCTGACCACGGGAAGGCCGTGCATCTGCGCCTCGCTCAGCACCATGCCGTAGCCTTCGTAGCGGGTGGCCAGCGCGAACACCCGCGCGCTGCGATAGAGCGTGTCGAGTTCCTCCTGCGGAATGACCCCGGTGAAGCGCACGCGGTCCTCCAGCCCCAGCGCGCCGCGCAGGGCCAGCAGGGACCGGCGCACGCTTTCGTCATGCGTCATGCCCACGATCGCCGCCTGCCAGTCCAGATGCGCGAGCGAGGCCAGCGCGCGCAGCAGCACGTCATGCCCCTTGCGTTCGCAGATGATCCCCACCGACAGCACCAGCGGCGGCACCGCGCGTGGCGCCGGCGCCGGCGCCGGCGCGGGGCGGTCGAAGCCCGGCAACGCGATCGAGATATCCTCGGCCCGCACCCCGAACTGGGCCACCAGGATGTCGCGCGTGTGGGGGGAGGGGACGACGACATGCGCGGCATGGGCCAGATTGGCGCGTTCGCGCGCGATCAGCGCGGCGGCCCGCTCGGCGGGCAGCCCGGCCTCCAGCCCCAGCGGATGGTGCAGCATGGCGATCACGGGGCGGTCCTGCGCGGCCAGCACGGCGGTGTCCATCGACCCGAACACCAGGCCATCGAGGATCAGCGCCATTCCCCGCGGCAGCGCGTCGAGCTTCGCGGCCAGATCCGCCTCGGCCTCGGGCGTGGGGTGCGGCCATGACGGGATCAGCGCGACATGGCGCGTGGGCTGGCCGATTTCGGGCAGCGTCTCCAGCAAGCGGCGTTCGTAGATGTAGCCGCCCGTGCGGGTGCTCAGATCGCCGGGAATGGCAAAGGCGGCCTCGGGGCGCATGGGGAACCCTTTCGGTGGTCAGTCGCGCAGCTGTTCGGGGGCGACGCGGGCCAGCACCGCGCGTTCCAGCGCGCCGACCGCAGCGTAGCCCAGCGCCGAGCCCAGCGCCACCAGCACCACCGCCGACCACAGCAGGTTGTAGTTCGACGTCGACGCGGTCAGCGCCATCAGGTTGCCCAGCCCGGTGCCGGTGGCCAGCCACTCGGCCACGGTGATCGCCAGCACCGCCGCCGGAACCGACATCCGCGCGGCGGCGAAGAAGGCGGGCAGCATCGCCGGTATGCGCGCCTGCCACAGCCGGGTGAAGGGTCCCGCGCCATAGGTCGCCATCACGTCCATCACCTGCCCCGGCGTCTGGCGCAGCCCCTGCAGGCAGGCCACCAGCGCCGGGAAGAAGATCATCACCGCGACGATGGTGATCGTCCCGGCCGCGCCGCGCCCCAGCGCCAGCACGATCAGCGGCGCCGTGGTCACGATGGGCACCGAGCGCAGCGCCACCGCCACCGGCAGCACCGCGCCCGCCAGCCCCGGCGCGAGCACCAGCACCATCGCCAGCGCCGCACCGAGGCCCAGCCCGGCCAGATACCCCGGCACCAGATAGACCAGCGACTGCGCCGAGGCGTCCCGCAAGAGCGCGCGGTTCTCGGCCGCGTTGGGGGCCGAGACGAGGAACGCCCACAGGTCATCGGGGCGCTTGGCGAAGAAGCGGTTGAGGCCGAACGCCTCCATCGCCAGCCACCACCCGCCGATGAGCACCAGAAGCGTGATCGCCACCATGCCCGCGTTGCCCAGCCAGCGCCGCCCCGCGCCGCCCGCGCCGGGCACGGGTGGCAGCGCGACCAGCAATTCGGGCCGCGCCAGCGCCGTGGCGCGCGACAGCCAGCCGACCAGCCCGTAGGCCACCATCGCCACCGCCGCGGCGACCGAGGCGATGGCCCATGTCGCCTCGACATCCAGCGCGCGCATGGCGCGCAGCGCCAGCACGCCCATGCCGCGCTCGGCGCCGGTGAATTCGCCCACCATCGCGCCCAGAAACGCCGCCGGCGCGGCGATCTGCAGCCCCGCCAGCAGATAGGGCAGCGCCGCCATCAGCCGGATCTGCACGAACGCCGTCCACGCGCCGCGCCCATAGAGCGCGACCAGATCGAACCAGCTTGCCGGCGCGGCGCGCAGCCCGACAAGCAGCGGGATGAAGGTGGTGTAATAGACCGCGAGCGCGGCCAGCGTGATCTGCGGGCCCGGGCCGGGGCCGTAGAGCACGCGCAGGATCGGCCCCGTGGCCACCAGCGGCAGGCAGAACACCACCAGCGCCACGGCCGAGACCACCATCCGCGCGCGCGGCGCCAGCGCCACGATCAGCGCCAGCGCCACCGCCGCCAGGTTCCCCGCCACGAAGCCCAGCACCGCGTTTTCCAGCGTGATCCCCAGCGCGCGCGAGATCAGCCCCCAGTTGGCCGACAGGTAGCGGACCACATCCACGGGCCCCGCCAGCAGGTAACTGCCCGCCAGCGCCAGCGCCGCGAGTTGCCACAGCGCCAGCGCCCCCACCGCGCCGGCCAGCGCCTGCGCGCGGTCGGGTCGGATCAGCGCGCGCGGCGCAACCAGGGTGGACGGAGGGGCGGCGAGCGTCATTGCGCGGCGGCCTTCGCGTCGGCGCCGGCCTCGTCCCAGCCGCGGGCCAGTTCGGCGCTGACGCGCGTCACCAGCGCGTCGAAGCTGTCGCTGCCGGGGGTGGCGTCGGGCGGGATGGCGATGTCGGCCACCACCTGCGCCGGGCGGCTGGAAAACACGACCACGCGGTCGGCGAGCGTCACCGCCTCGGACACCGAATGCGTGACCAGCAGCGTGGTGCTGCCGGCCGCCTGCCACAGCGGCGGCAACTCGACGTTCAGCCGCCGGCGGGTCAGCTCATCGACCGCGCCGAAGGGCTCGTCCAGCAGCAGCACCCGCGGTTGCGTGACCAGGCAGCGCGCGATGGCAACGCGCTGGCGCATGCCCCCCGAGAGCGCAGCGGGCTTGGCGGCCTCGAACCCCGCCAGCCCCACCCGCGCGATCATCGCGTCCACGGCATCAGTGTCGGCGGGCTGCCGCGCGAGCTTGCGCGCAAGCGCCACGTTCCCGCGCACCGACCGCCACGGCAGCAGCGAGGCATCCTGAAACGCCATCGCCATTGCGCCCTGCGCCTGCATCTGCGCAGGACTTTCGCCGCCCATGTCGATCTCGCCGGCGGTGGGGGCCTCCAGCCCGGCGACCATCCGCAGCACGGTGGACTTGCCGCAACCAGACGGACCGACGAGCGCGGTCATCGCGCCCGCCTTGAACGTCAGGTCCAGCGGCGCGACCGCGTCCACCGCGCCCGCACCCGCTCCGAAGCGTTTGGCAAGCGCGGTGCAGCGGATGGCGGGCCCCGTGGTGGCGCGCTCAGCCATGCACCTCTTCCAGGATGCTGCGGTCCCACAGATCGGCGGTGACCGGCATGCCCAGAAGCGCGAGTGTTTCGATGTTCTGCGCGACGGTGTCGTCGGTCCACCAGCCGAAGCCGTTTGCGTCGGTCAGCTCCGAGAACATCAGCGGCACCTGCCGGCGCGCCTGTTCAAGCTGGGTGTCGCGGTCAAGCCCGGCATCGGGGAAGCGCGCCAGCGTCAGGTCGGTCGCGGCCTCCAGATCGCGGCGATACTCCTCCCAGCCCTGCACCTCGCCGGCGATCAGGGCGACCAACTGGTCGCGGCGGTTGGCGATCGAGTCGTCCGTGGCGATGTAGGTCTGCGAGTGCAGCGTGTAGCCGAAATCGGCCATCAGCATCACCGTGCTGTCGATGCCGCGCACATACATCGACACCGGAATGTCGGTGCTCCAGGTCAGCAGGCAGTCGACCTCGCCGGCCAGCAGGGGGGCGGCATCGTATTGCGTGGGAATGATCTCGATCGCGTCGAAATCGACGTCGTTGAGCGTGGCGAGCGTGCGCAGCACCGGCGTGTTGGCGGTGGCCATGCCGATGCGCTTGCCCTCGAGGTCGGCAGGGGTGTTCACCGGGTTGTCGGGCAGCGAGGTGATGGCGAAGGGGTTGTTCTGCATCGCCACGGCGATGATCCTGAACGGCGCGCCCTGCTGCACCGCCGAGGCCGTGTAATCGGCGGCCGAAATCCCCACCAGCGCGGTGCCCGACACCACCGGCGGTTCAACGGGCGCGTTGGGACCGCCGCTGTCAAGCCGCACGTTCAGCCCGCGATCGGCCCAGAAGCCGCGCTCGGCGGCGATGTAGCTGCCTGCGAATTGCACCGAATGCAGCCACGACAGTTGCAGCGCCACGTCCGACTGCTGCGCGAGCGCCGCGCGCGGTCCCATCCCCAGCGTCCAGGCGCCAAGCCCCGTCAGCCCCATCCCCATCAGATGGCGGCGCGAGAACCGATATGCTGTCATGGTGTGTCCCCTTTGCGTCGGTTTCGAATGCAACACGGTAAAGCCCGGCACATTCCGAGCAACCCGAGTGCCTTGTGTCGCCCAAAGTTCGGGCGGTTTCAGCCGCTGCTGGCGCGAAAGTGATCGGTTCAGCGTCCGCCGTCATGCGCACGGCTCCACCGCCACAGCCAGACCGGCGCCGCCGCGCCACCGCCGTCGTGGCGCAGATCGACGCGGATCTCGGCGACGCTCAGGTCATCGTCGGGGGTCAGCAGGAAGCTGGCGCGGAGCGTCGGGGCCGCGCCGGCAAGCGGGTGGAGGGTCTGGCCCGAGATGTCCGCGCCCTCGGGTGCCGTGATCAGAAGCTCGAGGCTGTCCGGGTCCGGGGCGGGCCCCGCGCCCGGCGGTGGCGCGTAGTCGATCACGAAGCGCCGTGCCTCGCGCGCGCTGGGCTCGACCCCGGCCGCCTGCCGCACCGGGATCAGCGGCAGGGCCGGGTCGGCGGGGGGCACCGCCGCCAGCCCCGCGGGCTGCCAGCGCAGCCGGTAGGCGAAGCGGTGCTCCTGCCCGGGCTCGAGCGGCGCGGCGGGCCGCCAGAAGGCACCGATATTGTCGGCAAATTCATCGCGCGTGGGGATCTCCAGCAGCATCACCGCGCCCGCGCCCCAGTCGCCGAGCGGTTCCACCATCGCCGAGGGGCGGCGGTGATACGCGGCCTCGCCGTCGCGGAAGCGGTCGAACGCGTCGGGCGATTGCACCAGCCCGAAGCGGCGCGGCGCGGTGTCGGCAAACCCCGACATCTGCAGCGCCGCCGGATTGGCCAGCGGGCGCCACAGCCGTTCGCCCGCACCGTTGTCGATCACCAGCACGTCGTTGTCATGAACCGCGGGGCGAAAATCGTCGATCACCGCCGGCCCCATGTCCGAGTGCTGGAACATCGAGGTCAGCGGCGCGATGCCGGCATCCGCGATCGGCTCGCGCGGGAACAGGTGCAGCGCGCAGTCCATCACCGTTTCGGGGGCACCCGCGCGGCCCGGGGTGATGGTGGCGATCAGCGCGGCCGCCGCGCGCGGACTGTCGATCACGCAGCCCAGCGTGAGCGCGCGCGCCTCGGTTTTCAGCACGGCGATGTGGCGCGTGACGGGGAACTCCTCGGGCTCTGGCCCGCCGGTGCCCAGTGCCAGCCCGCGCGCCGACAGCCCGTAGACCGCATCGCGCGCCAGCGCCCGGAAGTAGCTTGCGCCCTGCAGCACGATCAGCTCGTCCAGCCGGTCCTCGGCGTTGAGCGGGTAGCGCACCCGCAGCCCCGAAAACCCGGCTTCGGGGTGGTCGCGGTCGGGCACGCCATCGGGGAAATAGCGCGGATCGAAGTCGAACAGCGCGGTGCCCAGCGGTGGCGCAGGGTCGCCCTGGGCGAAGCTGACATGAACCGGATCGGGGAACAGCCAGCCGGGGGGCAGCAGGTCGGCGCGGAAGCCGTGGCCCAGCGGCAGCCCGGCCGAGCGCCCATCGACCGGGCGGATGGCGCGGTGGCTGTCATAGGTCAGCTCGTCGAAGGGCGGCGGCAGCTCGCGCGGGGCGGGCGCGTATGGCGCGCCGGCGCGGGTTCGGGCGGCGGCGATGACCGCCTCGGAACTCAGCAGCGGTGTGTTGGCCACGGCCCGGCGCGGCAATCCGGCGGCGGTCGCCGCCAGGACCAGGCCCGCGGCGCTGCCCTGCACGAACACGCGCCGCCTCATGCCGCGCTCCGTCCCGGCAACTCGGGCGGCGCGGTGCGGCGCTGCGGTTCGACCAGCCGCAGCACCACCAGCCGGTAGCGCATGATCCCGGCGCGGTAGGCTTCGGTCAGGGCGTTGCCGCCGATCATGTTGGCGAACAGCGCGAACCGTCCCAGCCCCAGCGCATCGGCCAGCGGTCCGGCCAGCCGAAGCGCCCGGTCGCGCAGCCGGTCAAGCCGCAGCAGCGGCGTCAGGTCGAGCGTGGCCACAGCGGCGAAGCCCTGTCGGCCGGCTTCGGCCAGCAGGGCGCTGCCGGGGGTGACGTGGCCCAGCCGCCAGCCGCGGCGAAACGCGTCGATCAGGCGCGCGGCGCGGGGGTGCGCGGGCGGTGCGTCCGCCAGCATGTCGTCGACCACGATCAGCACGCCGCCGCGCCGCAGATGCCCTTGTGCGGCGCGCAGGAAGCTTGCGGCGCTGTCGCTGTGCACGTGGCTTTCGATGGCCAGCACCAGATCCGCGGGGGGCAGCGTGGTGGGCAGGGTGAAATCGGACTGCGTGACCTCGACCCGCCCGCCGAGCCCGCGCGCGCTGGCGTGGCGCCGCGCCAGCCGGACCTGCTCGGCGCTGAGCGTCAGGCCGCCGAGGCGCGCCTCGGGCCAGTGGCGGGCGAGGTGAAACAGCGTGCCGCCCACGCCGCAGCCCAGATCGCGGACCTGCGCCGGGGGGCGGCCCAGCGCGTCCTCGGCGGCGGACGCGACCAGCGTGTTGACATGGGCCGCCGCGGCCTGCGGCGTGGCCACGCCCGCGCCCCAGAGCGGGCGGTGGATGGCCAGCGCCTCGCCGCTGCCGCCCACGGCCAGGAACCGCCGCGTGCTCGCGTCGTAGTAGCGCTCGACCGCCGATGCGGAGGCGCGGTCTGGCGCGCGGTCTGGCGCATGGTCTGGCGCGCGGTTGGGCGCATGGTCTGGCGCATGGTCGAACCAGCGCACCAGCCACGGCGCGATCATGAGTGGAAGCGTCACCGGAAGCACCATCGCGCCCGCCAGCAGCGCCGCGCTCGCGCTGCCGCCGATCAGCGCCTGCGGGGTCATCACCGCGCCCATGATCGCCAGCCCCGCCACCGGCGCGCTGCGCCCCGGCGCGGCATCGCCCGCGACTGCCGCGCCCGAGGGGCGCCAGCCGCTGTCCCGCCCCAGCGCCACCGATGCGACGAAGCCTGTGCGACAGAGCATCGCCAGCGGTGCAAACAGCGTCGAGCGCACGAGTTCGCCCCCCAGCGCGCGCCACAGCAGCGCACGCCGCCGCGGAGTGCGCAGCCGCGCACGCAGCGCCAGCACGCCGGCGAGCTTGGGCACCATCAACAGCCCCAGCATCGCGCCCAGCGGCAGCAGCGCGGCCGCGGTGGCATGCACCGCGCCCGAGCCGAACAGCAGCACCAGCGCCAGCCACACCGGCGCCGAGAGATAGCTCTGGATGCCCGCGGCCATGTGCAGCCGGCTGGCCGGGTGCAGCCCCGGCGCGCCGATCAGGCGCAGGTGCTGCAGGTTTCCCTGCGCCCAGCGGCGGTCGCGGCGCAGATGCGCGGCGATGGTCTCGGGGGCGTCTTCGGCGCTGCCGCGGCTGTCGGGATCGATCGCCACCCGCCAGCCGGCGCGGCGCAGGAAGGCGGCCTCGACGAAGTCATGGCTGAGCACCGCGCCCCCCCAGGGCGCGCGGCCGGGCAGGTCGGGGACCTGTGCAGCCTCGGCAAAGGCACGGGCGCGGATCAGCGCGTTGTGACCCCAGAAATTGCCCGCGTCCCCGCTGAGCCGTGCCAGCCCGCGCGCGAAGACTGGCCCGCAGAGCCGCGACGACAGCCGTTGCAGCCGCGCGAAGCGGCTGGAGCCGGGCCGCAGCCGGATCGCCGCCTGCACGATCCCGAGCCCCGGGTCCGCCGCCATTCGCGCGCGCATCCGTGCCAGCCGCGCGGCGCTGAAGCCGCTGTCGGCGTCGAGCACGAGCATGGTGTCGACCCCCGCGCCGTGACGCTCCAGCCAGTCGCGCAGATTTCCGGGTTTGCGCCCCGTCGGCGCGGGGCGGTTGCGGTAGCGGACGCGGTCGCCCAACGGGGCAAGGGCCGCCTGTTCGGCGGCCAGCGCCTGCGGGTCGGTCGTGTCGGACAGCACGAACACCGTGCAATCGCGGTCCTGACCGGTCGCGTCGAGGCCCCGCAGGAAGTCCTGCACCCGCGCCGCGATGGGCGCGGCGGGTTCACCGCAGACCAGCCACAGCGCGGCACAGGGTCCAGGCGCGGGCGCGGGCGCGGGCGGCTTGGCGGCGGTTGTGCTGCGCGCCGGCTCGGACGCCGTGCCGGCAACCGCGGTGACTGCAGCCCCCGCAAGCGCGGTGGCGTTCAGCGCAAACAGCACCGCCACCAGCGCCGCAAGCGCCGGATGCGTGGCGCGCAGGTCCATGCCCCACAGCAGCGCCGCGACCAACCCCACCGTGAGCGCCAGCGCGAGCGCCGCCTGCCACCGTCGCGCGCGGGTCAGCCCGGCCATGTCAGCCGCCGACCGGAGGCCAGATGCGCCGGATCACGCCGTCGCGCCTGACCATGTGCATCACCGCCGCGCCGACATGCACCACGATCAGCGCGACCAGCACGAACCGGCCGTAGAAATGCACCGACTGCGCGAAATCCGCCAGCGCGTCCGAGCGCGGCACCAGCGTCGGAAGGCCGACCGCGTCCAGCATCTCGACCGGGAAGCCACCCGCGCGGACGCGGACGTAACCGCTGACCGTCATCACCAGCAGCATCGCGTAGAGCCCGATATGTCCGGCCCGAGCGGCGGTGTGCTGCCAGCCGGGCACCGAGGCCGGAAGCGGCGGCGCCGGTGCGATCACGCGCCACACCAGCCGCGCCACGACCAGCGCAAAGATGATCACGCCGCCGTTCTTGTGCAGGATGAACAGCAGGTCCTGGGTCGGGCGTTCCAGCCCCTCGCGCAGCATGACGGCGCCGATGGGGATGGTCGACAGGATCAGGATCGCGCTCACCCAGTGCAGCGCACGGGTGGTGCTGCTGTAACGGGGCGTTGGCGTTTCGCTCGCGTCGGTCATGTGCACTCCCTCCGGTCGCCTCGCTGCCCTGGCCTGATGCGCGGCACTGCCTGCGCAGCGCGCTGCGACATCACGCCCCGGGCGCTGCTCAAAGTGGTAGTGCGCGGACGGAAAAGGCAAGCGGGCGTGGCGGCTGCGCGATGCTGCGGACGCGAAATCCGGCGGATATCACGGCTTCGTGACGCTCCGCCCGGCTTGCGTGACAATCCCGGCGCTGCGCTATGTCGCAGGCAATGGTGAAGTCGATGGTCAATGTGATGCGCCGCGGAGCCGGCGCGATTTCGACGCGGAACGCGTCGTTGCAGGCGATGCTTCTGCTGTGCCTGCTGGTGCCGGCAAGCGGCATGTGCGCGGCCCTGCTGGCCTATGCCGGCGGCGCCGAACAGCCCTACGCCGCCGCGTTGCTGACATGGATCATTGCCTTCGGCGGTGCCGTGGCGGTTCTGCAGGGGCTCGAGCGCACGCGCTACCCGCACGCAACGCTGGGTCTGTGCAACATCATGACCATCCTGCGCGCCGCATCGATCGCCGTGCTGGCCGGCCTGCTGGCCACGCCCGAGGCGCTGGACCCCGTCTCCGGGCTTGGCTGGGCGCTGGTGGTGCTGGCGCTCATCACGCTGATGCTGGACGGGGTGGATGGCTGGGCGGCGCGGCGCTCGGGGTTGCGCTCGGCGTTCGGGGCGCGGTTCGATGTGGAATCCGATGTGGCCTTCGCGCTGGTGATGGCGGCGCTGGCGTGGCAGTCGGGCCATGTCGGCGCGTGGTTCCTGGCGCTGGGGCTGATGCGACCGGCGTTCCTGGCCGCCGGTGCCGTGCTGCCCGCGCTGCGCCGACCCCTGCCCGATGCGTTCTGGCGCAAGAGCGTTGCCGCCACGCAGATGGGGCTGCAGGTGGTGCTGCTGGCGCCGGTGCTCGGCCCGGCGGTGTCGCATGCGCTGGGGGCAGGGCTGCTGGCGGTGGTGGCGATGGCCTTCGCGGTCGATATCCGCTGGCTGCTGGCCCGCGCGGCGGAGGCGCCATGACCTTCGGCGCGCTGCGGTTGCTGCTGGCGGCGGCGATCCTGTATCTGGTGCTGATCCAGCCCAACCACCCCGCGGCGATGACCTGGGGGGCGTTGGGCATGTTCCCGCTGGAGTTCCCGGCGTTGATCGCGGCGCTGATTCTGCTGGGGACGGGCCGTGCAGGGACGCTGTTCCGGGTGGCACTGGTGGGCGCGCTGGTGGCCATCGTGGTGCTCAAGCTCGCCGATTTCGCCACCTTCATCGCGTATAACCGCAGCTTCAACATCGCGGTCGACCTGAACCTGCTGCCGGCGGCGTGGATGCTGGCGCAAGGCTCCATCGGCACGCCGCTTGCCGCGTTGGCGGTGGCGGGCGCGCTGGCGGCGCTTTTGGTGCTGACCGGGGCGCTGTGGTGGGCGTCAGGGGTATGGGCGCGCGTGGTCCCCCCACGCCCGGCGCGGATCGGCGCGGCGGTGCTGCTGGTCCCCGCGCTCGCCGTGGCCGTGGCCGAGATCGGGCAGGCGCGCCGCGTATGGGAGCTTCCGCCCGACCTGCGCGCCGCACTCCCCGGCGCGGCGTTCACCGCGCGCGTCGGCCTTGAACGGGTCGCGCAGTTTCGCGCCGCCCGCGCCGATCTGGCCGACTTCCGCGATGCCGCCGCGCGCGATCCGATGCTGGGCGCGGCGCCGCTCTTCGACCATCTGGGCGACACCGATGTCGTGCTCGTCTATGTCGAAAGCTACGGGCGCTCGAGCTTCGAGAACCCGCTCTACATCGACACCCACACCGGCACCCTGCGCGAGATCGAGGCCGATCTGGCCGACCGGGGGCTCGCCATGCGCTCGGGGTGGTCCACCGCGCCGATGGTGGGCGGGCAAAGCTGGCTTGCGCATGGCTCGGTCGCCACGGGGATGTGGCTGGACAACCAGGGCCGTTACCGCGCGGTGCTGGCCAGCGACCGGCGCACGTTGTTTCATTTCGCCCAAGCCGAGGGCCGGCGCACCGTGGCGATCAAGCCCGCGCATGTCCTGCCCTGGCCCGAGGGCGATTTCTTCGGATTCGATGCCATCTACAACGCCGCCGATCTGGGCTACGCGGGCGAGCCCTTCAACTGGGTGACCATGCCCGATCAGTTCACCATGCATGCGCTCGACCGGCTGGAGCGCAGCGCGCCGCAGGGCACGCGCACACCGCTGGTGGCGCAGGTGGCGCTGGTGTCCTCGCACGCGCCGTGGCTGCCGATCCCGCCGGTGATCGATTGGGAGGACATCGGCGACGGCACCGTGTTCAACCAGTGGGCCAACGAGGGCGACCCGCCCGAGGTCGTCTGGCGCGACCATGACCGCGTGCGCGACAAGTTCCGCCTCGCCATCGACTACAGCCTGCAGGTGGTGGGTGCCTGGGCCGCGCGGCATGCCGATGACCCGCCGCTGATCGTCATGGTGGGCGATCACGAGCCGGCGCGGTTCGTCTCGGGCGTGCCGGGCTATGACGTGCCGGTCCATGTCATCGGCCCGCCCGACCTGGTGGACCGGTTCGAGGCGCTGGGCTGGACGCCGGGCATGATCCCCGACCCCGACACGCTGCCCATCCGCATGGACGCGTTGCGCGACGGGTTGCTGGGCGTGCTCAGCAGCGGTGTGCCGTGACGCGTTTGCGTTGGCTCCTGCTGCTGCGCGTTGCGGTGACGCTGGCGGCGCTGGCGCTGGTCGCCCGCGCGCTGAGCGCCGAGGCGATCGCCGACGCGCTGCGCGGGGTGCGGCCGGGCTGGGTGGCGCTGGCGGCCGCAGCGCTGGCCGCACAGATCGCGCTGTCGGCGCTGCGCTGGCAACGCACCGCCGGTGCGCTGGGCGTGCCGTTGCGCCGCGGCCCGGCGCTGGGCGAATACTGGCTGGCGGTGCTGGGCAACACGGTGTTGCCCGGCGGCGTGCTGGGCGATGTCGGCCGCGCGGTGCGGTTGCGCGCGCAGGCGGGGCTGGGGGCGGCCGCGGAAACCGTGGTGATCGAACGGCTGGCGGGGCAACTGGTGCTGGCCTTCGCCACCGCGCTGGGGGTGGCGGCGTGGTTCTGGCCGCAGCCGCTGGGGCTCGGCGCGGGCGCCGGCGCGGGGGGGCTTGCGCTGCTGCTCTGGGCGGCGTTGCGCAAACCGCGCACCCTGCCGGGCCTGCCGGGGCGGATGCTGGGCCGGCTGCTGGGCCGGCTGCGCACCGCCTGGGTCGCCGCGGGGATCTGGCGCGCGCAGGCCGGGCTGAGCGCGGCGATCGTGCTGTGCAACCTGCTGGGCTTCTGGGCGGCGGCGCAGGCGGTGGGGGTGACGCTGCCGCCCGGCGCGGCGCTCTTCGTGCTTCCGCTGACGCTGACGGCGATGCTGCTGCCGGTCTCGGTCAACGGCTGGGGGCTGCGCGAAGGGGCGGCGGCGCTGTTGTGGCCGCTCGCGGGGGTGGCTCCGGCGGCGGCGGTGGCGGCAAGCGTGATCTTCGGCCTGTCGGCGCTGATCGCCGCGCTGCCCGGCGTCGTGGTGCCGCTGCGCGCCGCCCGCGCCGTGCCCGCGCCGGATTGAATCCGCCGCGCGCTTGCTGTCTGTTGGGGCCAACGCAACCCGCAGGAGCCGCGCCGATGCCCGCAAGCCACACCATGACCGCGATCGAGATCACCCGCCCCGGCGGCCCCGAGGTGCTGGAGCCCGCCACCCGCCCCGTCCCGGTGCCGGGCCACGGGCAGATCGTGGTGCGGCTGGCGCATGCCGGGGTCAACCGCCCCGACGCGCTGCAACGCGCGGGCGCCTATGCGCCGCCGCCCGGCGCCTCGGACCTGCCGGGGCTGGAAGGGGCGGGCCATGTCGCCGCCGTCGGCCCCGGCGTGACGCGGTGGCGCGAGGGCGACGCGGTCTGCGCGCTCTTCCCCGGCGGCGCCTATGCCGAATACGCCGCGACCGACGCGCGCCACGCGCTGCCGGTCCCCGCCGGGCTGGACCTTGCCGCCGCCGCCTGCCTGCCCGAGACGTTCTTCACCGTCTGGACCAACGTCTTCGACCGTGGCCGGTTGCAGGCGGGCGAGCGGTTCCTGGTGCACGGCGGCAGCTCGGGCATCGGCACCACGGCGATCCAGCTTGCCCACGCCTTCGGCGCGCGCGTCTTCACCACCGCCGGGTCGGAAGCGAAATGCGCCGCCTGCCGTGATCTGGGCGCCGAGCGCGCGATCAACTACCGCGAGGAGGATTTCGTCGCCGTGCTCAAGGCCGAGGGCGGGGCGGACCTGATCCTCGACATGGTGGGCGGCGAGTATCTGCCGCGCAACGTCAAGGCGCTGGCCGATGACGGCCGGCTGGTGCAGATCGCGTTCCTGACCGGCCCGAAGGTGACGCTGAACTTCGCGCAGGTGATGACGCGGCGGCTGACCATCACCGGCTCCACCCTGCGCCCGCAATCCGACACCGCCAAGGCCGCCATCGCCGAGGCGCTGGAAACCCATGTCTGGCCGCTGCTCGAAGCGGGCCGCGTCGCCCCGGTGATCGACAGCCATGTCGCGCTGAAGGACGCCGCGCAGGCGCATAAGCGGATGGAAAGCTCCGAGCATATCGGGAAGATCGTGCTGGATGTGGGGTGAGGGGCTCAGGGTTGCGCGTACGCGGCGGGCTGCGGTCTGCGCGTGGAATAAAATTGCACAGAGAGCTCAAAAAGAATCACTTGTTGAGCATCAACTTCTCGTTACTGTTTGATGTGCGTAACAATGGATCATCGAGGAATCGCCGATTCGAAGCCTCACACGCACACCGAAACCAGCTTGACAGGAGGTTACCGTGAAATTGCGTCACTTGCTTGCAGCAGTTGCTGCTTCCGCGTCATTGAGTGCTTGCGTCACTCCTTCCGACACACCGGCAGAAGATCCTCTGTTTGCGCAGTTGTCGGGAAAAACGTTATCGCGTGAAGGGTCGACGGTTACGTTTCAACCGAATGGCGCACTTACCGGAACTACCCCCGACGGCACCGAAATATTGGGCGCTTGGGCAGTCCGGAATGGGCAGTATTGCCGCACATTGACTACGCCGGAGCAGCTTGCTGGTACGTCGTGTCAGAATGTCGAAGTCACCGCGCAAAGCGTCTCGTTCAACGGAAATGCCTGGATGATCGAGTAAACCGCATTTAGTTCGCTGTTGGATGCCGCATGACCTTCCCCAGTGTCGTTGGCCTTTTTTGATGAGGAATGAGCGGGGTTGGCCCCTCAAAACGGACACCCCGCCGTCACCGTGATCCCCTTGCCCCCGTCCGGGTGGCGCAGGCGCAGGGTCTGGGCGTGGAGCATCAGGCGGGGGTGGTCCCGGGCCGGGCCGGTGGCGTAGAGGCTGTCGCCCAGGATGGGGTGGCCGAGTTCGCGCATGTGCACGCGCAGCTGGTGGCTGCGGCCGGTGCGCGGCATCAGGCGCATGCGGGTGGCCGCCCCCTCACGCCGCTGGACGCGCCAGTCGGTCTGCGCGGGGCGGCCGGTGTCATGGCAGACCTTCTGCAGCGGGCGGTTGGGCCAGTCCACGGTGAGCGGCAGGTCGATGCTGCCCGCGCGTCCCTCCGGGTGCCCCGCCACCAGCGCGACATAGGTCTTGCGGGCGTGGCGGCGCTCGAACTGCAGCCCCAGATGGCGCTGCGCGTGGGGGCTGAGGGCGAACACCATCACGCCCGAGGTGTCGCGGTCCAGCCGGTGCACCAGCAGCGCCTGCGGAAACGCCGCCTGCACGCGCGCCAGCAGGCAGTCGGCCAGCTCCGGCCCCTTGCCGGGCACCGACAACAGCCCCGCGGGCTTGTCCACGAACAGCAGCTCGTGATCCGCGTGCAGGACCACCGGCGGGCCGGGGGGCGGGGCGTAGGGCTCCATGCGAAAGGCGCTCAGAGCGGCGCCTGCGCGCGGTCCATGCGGGCGACGACATCGTCATCGTCGTGGCGGATCACATGGGTTTCGACCCCGTCCAGCGCGCCGAATGCCCGCGACAGCGTGATCGGATACCATTGCACGGGGATCGCCTCGAACCCCGGCAGGCCGCGCAGGACCTCGCCCGTGGCGCGCGCGCAGAAGGCCGGGGCGACGGGCCCCGCATCCTGCACCCGGCGCAGCGCCAGCGCCGCGACCTCGGGCGACACCGCGATGCGCTGGACGATGACGTGATGCGTCTCGCGCGCGTGCATGTTGATGTAGGAGCGCAGCATGCGCGGGGTCATGCCGAAATGCACGTCGCCGCGTTCGGGCGCGTCGGGGTGTTCCCAGCGCCCGGCGGGGTCGAACAGCACGCGTTCGGAGCCGCTGACCACGAGCCCGGTGTGATCGCCCGAGCCGGTGCGGTTGTTGACCACGGTGATCAGCGCGATCTCGGGCGCGCCGGGATGGGCGTAGCGCGCGGCCTCGACCGCCTCCATCGGGGCCCATGTGCCGGTGCCTGCGCAGCCCGCCACCACCAGCGGCGCCAGCAGCACCGCCAGCAGGCGGCGCAGCCATGCGGCGAGTGCATGCGCAAGGGGTGGACGGTGCGCAGCGGCGGTCATCGGCGCGACCTCAGGCGCCGGCCAGCGCGAGGAAGATCAGCACCCCGATGATGATCGCGGTGCTCCATGCCACGAAGCGGATGAACCCGTTGAAGGTCTTTTCCTGTTCGGTGATGTCCATCTTGCCGTGCTCGTGCTTTGCCATCGCAGCCTCCGTTCGACGCAGCCTTTCCCGGTTCGATATCCGATCGTGCCGGGGCTGTCACGCGTCAACCGACGCGGTCTCCGCAGGCACGCGCATGCGGGTGTAGCTCAGGTCCTCGCGCCGCAGCAGTTGCTCCAGCAGCCGGCGCGGCAGCAGGCAGCCGCGCAGGCCTTCGAACCCCGGAAGCTGCGCGAGCAGGGTCGAGACCGCGTGCACGCACAGCCCGATCACCGCCATGTCGCGGGTCTCGGCGATCTCGACCGCGCGGCGGGCGACTTCGGGCGGGACCTCGGTTTCGAAGACGTGCACGATCCATGTTCCCGCATCGCGGCCGAAGGCGTCGCGGCTGAGATAGGCCGCCTCGCGCGCGGGGGTCATGCCATAGGTCACGTCGCCGACGCGCTGGCCCTGCCCGTCATCCCACCAGCCTGCCGGGTCATAGAGCACATGGCCTTCGGGGGCATGGATCAGCACCCCGGTGTGGATCGGCTTGCGCATGGCGCTGCTTTCGAACACGGCGATGCGCAGCATGGGCGGGCCATCGCCGACATAGGGCGCCCCGCGCTCGGTGCCGCGGCCATAGAGCACCCCGGTGCAGCCTGCGGCGATCGGGGCCAGCGCGAGCGCGCCCAGGGCGCGGCGTCGTGTCCATCGGGTCATGGTGCCTCCTGTGTGGCATGGTCGGGGCAGGCGGTCGCCTGCCAGCGCCACGCGCCATCGGCGCCGCGCCAGCGCCGCGCGCGCCCGGTCTGGTGCAGGTGGTTGAGATGCGCCACCGTTTCGACCAGCGCCAGGCCGTAGGTGTCGGCATCGATCTCGCGGCGGAACAGCGGCCCGAAGCAGTCGCCGCCGCGGCGGGGGCGCTCCAGATGCGCCTCCAGTCGTGCCAGCGCGCCGATGTGGTTGTCGATTTTCTGGCGCAGGCGCAGCGGCAGGCCGTTGAAGGGCAGCTTGTGCCCCGGCAGCACCAGATGATCGGCGCGCGCCAGGCGCTGGAACCGCGCGCAGCTGTCGAGCCAGTCGCCGACCGGGTCAGCCTCGGGTTCGGTGGCGTAGACCCCGAGATTGGGCGAGATCGACGGCAGCAGCTGGTCGCCCCCCAGCACCAGGTTGCAGTCGCGGCTCCACAGCGTGGCGTGGTCCGGGGCGTGGCCGTGGCCGACATGCACGTCCCAGTCGCGCGCGGCGGCGCGGAGCACGTCGCCCTGGTGCAGCCGGTGAAACCCCAGCGGCAGGGGCGCGACCACGTCGGCAAAGTTGAAGGGCCGCGCGTGGCGCCGCGCCTCCAGCACGCCGGGGTCCATGCCGGAGGCGTGCCAGAACGCCAGCGTCTCGGGGGACGGACGGGCTTGTTCGTCCAGCGTGAGCATTCGCGCCATCAGCCACGCGGTGCGCGTGGTCCAAAGCTCGGCGCCCTGGGCCTGGAACCAGCCGGCAAGACCGACATGGTCGGGGTGGTGGTGGGTGACGATCATGCGGTGCACCGGGCGCCCGGCCAGCGGCCCGGCCAGCAGGCGCTCCCAGATCGCGCGGCTGCGGGGCGTGTCGAACCCGGTGTCGAGGATCGTCCACCCCTCGGCCCCGTCATCGAGCGCATAGACATTGACGTGATCGAGCCGCATCGGCAGCGGCAGACGCATCCACAGCACGCCCGCGGCGACCTCGGTCGCGCAGCCTTCGGCGGGGGGCGTGGCGAAGGGGTGGCGGATGTCGGCGCGGGTGCCGGTCATGCGGGCCGGGGCGGGGTGGGCAAGGCTTCGGTCCTCGTCTGCGTGGGCGGAGTATGGCCCGGACCCGGGCAATAGGGTAGGGCAGGGCGATCCGCAGGAAATTCAGGGTGGCGCGCGCCGCAATGACCGATACGACGACCCGACAGCTGTCCGCAACCGCCGACGGCATCGCCGAGGCTGCCGCGCTGCTGCGCGCGGGCGCGCTGGTCGCGATTCCGACCGAGACCGTCTACGGCCTTGCCGCCGACGCCCGGTCGGACATGGCGGTGGCGCGGGTCTTCGCCGCCAAGGACCGGCCCCGGTTCAATCCGCTGATCGTGCACGTGGCGTCCCGCGCGCAGGCCGAGGCGCTGGGCGTGTTCAACACCGCCGCGCGGGCGCTGGCGGCGGCGTTCTGGCCCGGTCCGCTGACGCTGGTCGTGCCGCTCCGCGCGGGCGCGGGGCTGTCGGCGCTGGTCACGGCAGGCCATGACAGCGTGGCGTTGCGGGTGCCCGCGCACCCGGTGGCGCGCGCGCTGCTGGAGCGGTTCGGCGCGCCGCTGGCGGCACCCTCGGCCAACCCCTCGGGGCGGATCAGCCCGACCTCGGCGGCGCATGTGCTGGCCGGGCTCGGCGGACGGATCGCGGCGGTGGTGGACGGGGGCGCCTGCGCGGTCGGGCTCGAATCGACGATCGTTGCGTGCACCGGCCCGTCTCCGGTGATCCTGCGCGCCGGCGGTGTGCCTGTCGAGACGCTGGCGCAGGTGCTCGGTGCATCGCCGGAGGCTGCGAGCGATCCCGCCGCGGCGCCCCGCGCGCCGGGGCAGCTTGCCTCGCATTACGCGCCGCGCGCGGCGGTGCGGCTGGAGGCGCGCGCTCCGCGGCCGGGCGAGCTGTGGATCGGCTTCGGGCCGGGCTGTGGCGGCGCGGCGCTGACCCTCTCGGCCTCCGGTGACCTGACCGAGGCCGCGGCGCGGCTGTTCGCGGTCCTGCACGCCGCCGACGCCGATGGCCGCCCGATCGCCGTGGCGCCGGTCCCCGACACCGGCCTGGGCCGCGCCATCAACGACCGCCTGCGCCGCGCCGCCGCCCCGCGCTGATACCGTCACCGGCCCCCGGCTACGGGATTTCCACAATGGCGCCGGTCCGAGAGTCTCGTATCTTGCAATCAGTGGGTGAACGGAGGCCAGAAAATGCTCCTGATTATTGACGCCTTGAATGCCGAGCGCTTCGGCGATGTGCTCGACGAGATGTACCGGTTGCGTGCGCGCGTGTTCGCGGGCCGTCTGGGATGGGATGTGCAGGTGCGCGACGGCAAGGAGATCGACGCCTTCGACGCGATCGATCCGGCCTATGTCGTCGGGCTTGATGACGACGGCCACGTCGTTTCCTGCGTGCGCGCGCTGCAGACCACGGGTCCGCACATGCTCGCGGATGTGTTCAGCGACATTCTGGACGGCGAGCCGCCGCTGCGCAGCCCGACGATCTGGGAGTCGACGCGCTTTTGCGTCGACACCGACCGGCTCGGCCGGGGTCGGGGACCGAACACGGTGTCGCACGCGACCTGCGAGTTGATGATCGGGTCGCTTGAGTTCGCGATGGAGTCGGGGATCACCGACATCATCACGGTGATCGATCCGGTGATGGACCGGGTGCTCAAACGCTCGGACAACGCGCCGTATGACTATGTCGGATCGGCCAAGCCGATGGGCAAGGTCGCGGCGCTGGCCGCGCTGCTGGACTGCACCGAGGAGCGCGTGGCCCGCGTGCGCGCCTTCGCCGGGATCGCTGGCGACGTGTTCGCCGATGAGGACGAGGTCCGCGCGCTGCTCGACGCGCGCGCCGCGGCAGCCGCGCCGCATGCGACGACCGCGGTCGCGCCCGAGGACATCCTCAGCTACTGCACCGCGCAGGTCGATGCCGCGCGCACGGTCGAGGAACTCGACACCGCGCAGGCGCTCGCACGGATGCTGCTGCGCGACCAGCCCGGCCCCGAGCGCGAACGGCTGCTGGAGCGGCAGATGCATTGATGCCGGTGCAGATGGACGGTGCAGATGGACGGTGCAGATGGACGGTGCAGGTGGCCGGTGCAGATGGCCGGTGCCGCTCCGGTCACATGCAGGCGCGCGCGCCGATCCCAGGCCGGGTCAGCGCGCCGCGCGAACATGGCGCAGGTAGACCTCGATCATCCAGCCCCGCCCGGCGCGTGGCGTGGGTGTGCCACAGGAACGAGCCCGCACCGATCACAGCCAGCACCCCCACCAGCGCGCGGGCGATCGGCACGCCGCGGCCGCGCGGCCACATGATCGCGGCGGCCAGCACGAAGGCGGCATTGGTCAGCGCGTTCACCGGCTCGGCCCAGAAGCCGAAATCGGTGCGTTCGCAACAGGCGATGACCTGCTCGGACCACATCAGCGCAACCGCGCGAAAAAGGCGCGCAGCAGCGCCTCGGACTCGCGCGCGGCGATGCCGTCATAGACCTCGGGGGCGTGGTGGCATTGCGGCTGCGCGAAGATCCGCGGCCCTTGCGCGACGCCCCCCGATTTCGGGTCCGCGGCGCCGTAATACAGCCGGCGCAGCCGCGCGAAGGCGATGGCGGCGGCGCACATCGGGCAGGGCTCGAGCGTGACATACAGGTCATGGCCCACCAGCCGTTCAGAGCCCAGCGCGGCGCAGGCGGCGCGGATGCACAGGATCTCGGCATGGGCGGTGGGGTCGTTGCGCTCGCGCGTCCGGTTTCCGTCGGCAGAGATTACCGTGCCCTGAGGCGAAACAATGACGGCACCCACCGGCACCTCGCCCCGCGCGCCCGCCGCGCGCGCCTGCGCCAGCGCAGCCCGCATATGGCTGTCGAACCCCGTCATGCGCGCTGTCTTGCCCGTCTGTGGCAGGGCGCGCAATAGGCTTTGCCCACGCCGCGGTTTCGGTCTATGCGCGGGGCCATGAACACCACCGACAACAACGGCGAGCGGATCGCCAAGGTGATCGCGCGGGCAGGCGTGGCCTCGCGCCGCGACGCGGAAGCCATGATCGCCGCCGGGCGCGTGGCGGTGAACGGGCGGCCCATCGCCTCGCCCGCGCTCAACGTCACCGCCGCCGATCGAATCACCGTCGACGGCACCCCGCTCGCCCCCCCGGACCCGGCGCGGCTGTGGCTTTACCACAAGCCCGTCGGACAGGTGACCACCGCGCGCGACGAAAAGGGCCGCATGACGGTTTTCGACGCGCTGCCGCCGGGCACGCCGCGGCTGATGCCGGTGGGGCGGCTCGACATCACCTCCGAGGGGCTGTTGCTGCTGACCAATGACGGCGGGCTGAAGCGGCGGCTCGAGCTGCCCTCGACCGGCTGGCTGCGCAAGTATCGCGTGCGGGTGAAGGGCACGCCCGACGACGCGGCGCTGGAGCCACTGCGCGCGGGCGTCGAGATCGATGGCGAACGCTTCCAGCCCATGCGGGTCACGCTCGACCGCCAGCAGGGGGCGAATGCCTGGCTGACCGTCGGTCTGCGCGAGGGCCGCAACCGCGAGATCCGCCGCGCGATGGAGCATGTGGGGCTGGTGGTCAACCGCCTGATCCGGGTCAGCTACGGGCCGTTTCAGCTGGGCGATCTGCGCGCGGGGGCCTTGCGCGAGGTTCCGCCGCGGGTGCTGCGCGACCAGCTTGGCATGACCGACCCCGCGCCCGAGGGGCGCGCGCGCCGCGCCGACCCGAAACGCGCGCCCGCGAAACCCGGACGCGCGCCCGGCAAGCCCGCGCGCCCCTTGCGTGCCCGGCGCCCGTCGCGCCCGCGCCGCAGCGATTGACCCGGGGCGCGCGCGCCTCTATGTCGGGCGCGCGCGGATGGCCGGATGGCCGCGCGCCCCTTCGTGGGCGTGAGGAAAGTCCGGACTCCATGAAGCAACGGTGCCGGGTAACGCCCGGCCGGGGCAACCCGAGGGAAAGCGCCACAGAAAACAGACCGCCCGCGCCATCGCGGCCGGGCAAGGGTGAAACGGTGGGGTAAGAGCCCACCGCGGACCGGGCAACCGGGACGGCACGGCAAGCCCCACCGGGAGCAATGCCGAATAGGAACCTCGCGCGCGCGGTGGCCTCGGTCGCCCGCGCAGGGCCGCTTCAGCCCGAGGTTCGGGTAGGCAGCACGAGCCCGTCGGCGACGGCGGGCCCAGATGAATGGTCATCTCCGGGGCAACCCGGAACAGAATCCGGCTTACAGGCCATCCGCGCGGTCTTTCGCTGAAATGGTAAGGGACTGGCAAGGTTTCCTTGTCATCCTTGCGTATGGATCGGGGGCAATCTGATGGTGCGATGATGCAGGCTGACAAGGTGCAGGCGGGACCGCGCGGCGCTGACGGCAGCGATGGCGGGCCGCTGCTGCGCAAGCTGCAGCGCCGCGTCGTGGATGCCGAGGCGACGGGTGCAGCCATCGCGCAGGCGCAGCGGCTTGCGCTTGGTCGCATGGCGCGCGGTCTGGGCGACGCGCCGGTTGCCGCCTCTGCCGCGCAGGCCACCCGCATGTCGCTGGGCGAGGTGCTGGATCTTGCCGCGCCGGGCATGTTCGTGGCGATCCTCGAAGACGCGCAGGACCGCATGGGGGTCGCGCTGGTCGATGGCGATCTGGCGGGCGCGTTGGTCGAGTTTCTCACCAGCGGCAGCATCCTGCCGTCCGCAGTTCCGCAGCGTCGTCCCACGCGCACCGATGCTGCGCTGGTCTGCCCGGCCATCGACCTGGCGCTGGTGCAGCTGGACGCGGCGCTCGATCCGGTGCCCGGCGCAGGCTGGGCGCAGGGCTTCCGCAGCGCCTCGTTCCTGGAGGACCCGCGCCCGCTTGGCCTTGTGCTGGAGGACTGCGGTTACTGGGTCTTCGGCTGCGATCTTGCGCCGAGCGATGCGGCGGCGGCGCATCGCGGGGGGCGTTGGTGGCTGGTTCTGCCCGATGGCAGCACCACGCTCGCGCCGCGCGCCGCGGGGCGGGCGCCCGACGGGGCCGCCCCCCCTTCTCCGGGCTCGCAGCGCGCCGGCGCGGGGTGGGATGCGATGCTGTCGGCGGCGGTTATGGGGTGCCGGACCGAACTGACGGCGATCCTCGGACAGCACTCGATGCCGCTGCACGCCGCGCGCGCGCTCCAGCCGGGCGACGTGCTGGAACTGCCGCTCGCGGCGCTCGAGAGCATCGCCGTCGTTGCCCGTGACGGCACCGAGGTCGCGCGCGCAAGGCTGGGCCAGGCGCGCGGCAACCGGGCGCTGCGGCTGCTGCAGACCAGCAACGACAAACCCGGCGACGATAGCGGCTTTCACGCGGTCGAAGGCTCTGGCGGCGGTGGGGCGATCTCATCCCTTCCCGGCGCGGTCGCCCCCAGCGCGGTCGGGGTGGTCCCGCTCGCGGACCCTGAGTGAGGGTGGACGCGGTCTCTACACGCGGACTGCACAGGTGCGGCGTGGGCCCGCCGCTGAACATCTGGACCGCGCCGACCGCTGGTGTGTGGTCGGTGTGCTCGGCGGGGGAGGCCCTCGCAGCGCCCGAGCCGTGGGGGTGCCGACGACCGCCCCGGTGATGAGCCGCGCGCCGGGGAAACCGTCGCGGGCACAGTTCAGTCGCGAACGCGGCGGCCCCGGTTATCCTCGGGCGCGGCACGGACTGATCGCGCGGGCGGAGTGCCGCGAGGGACGGCTTAGAGCTGGGACACCTGCCGTTTCATGCCCTTGGCGCATCTTCGGCAGCCTGCCAAGGGCCTGGAACCGCGATCAGGAGCAGGGGCACTGTCAGTAGATTGCCTCGGCCGAGATCACATGACGGCTCCGGAAAGGCTTGCCCCGCCTGCGGAAACGCACAGGCGGGGCCTGATGACGCCGGACGGCGCCGTTCGAATGGCGTGGCCTTTACCCCTTGCGGGCAAGCTGTTCGATCGTCGGGCGGAACTGCTCGACCGCATAACCGTATTGCGCCCCGGCGGCGATCAACTCGTCGGTGGGCCGCTGGCCGGCCTGGCTCAGCGCCCAGACGATCGACGACCGGTTCCCCGAAGCACAATAGGCCAGCACCGGCCCCGACGCATCCGACAACGCCGCGCCCTGGGCATCGACGTTCTCCATGGTGATCGCGCCGCCGACGACCGGGTTGAGAACGAACTGCAGGCCCGCCGCCTCGACCGCGCGGCGAATCGCGTCGGCCTGCAGATCGGGCGTCACCTCGCCGTCGGGGCGGTTGCAGATCACGGTGGTGAATCCGGCGTCGCGGATCGCGTCGGTGTCCTCGGGCGTGATCTGCGGCGAGACGGCGTAGCCGTCGGTCAGCGGGCGGATTTCCATGAGTGGGCTCCTTCAGGGGCGGATATCAGGCGGCGGCCAGCCGGTCCACGCGGGTCCGGATTGGTGGAGCGGCCAGCATACCCGCCACCATGGAAATCAGGAACACGATCCCGCCGGTGCCACCCCAGCTGAGCGAGGCGATCGCCGGCCCCGGGCACAGACCCACCAGCCCCCAGCCTGCGCCGAACAGCACCGAGCCCAGCACAAGATTGTGCCCCAGCCGCGCGTCGGGCTTGTTGGGAAAGCTTCCGCCCAGCGCCGGACCGGCGCGCCGTGCGGCGATCTGCCAGGCAACCAGCATCGGCAGGATCGCGCCGCCCAGCACGAAGGCCAGCGTCGGATCCCAGGCGCCGAACACGTCCAGCCAGCCCTGCACCTTGGTGGTGTCGGTCATCCCCGAGACCAGCAGCCCGGCGCCGAACAGCCCGCCGGCGAGCGCCGAAAACATGACACGTTGCATCAGATCACCCCCAGCACATGGCGGAACAGGACCATCACCAGCCCGCCCGCAAGCAGATAGAACACCGTCGCCACGATTCCGCGCAACGAGAACCGCGAGATCCCGCACACCCCGTGCCCCGAGGTGCAGCCATTGGCCAGCCGCGTGCCGATGCCCACCAGGAGCCCGCCGGCGATCACAATGCCAAGGTTCGAGGTGATGTTGGTGCTCACCTCGGTCGCATAGAGCGGCAACATCAGCGCCGGCACCACCACGAGGCCCGCCAGAAACGCCCCGCGCTCGGCCCAGTTGCCAAGCCCCGAGCGGTCCACAAGCCCGCCGACAATACCGCTGGCGCCCATGATGCGCCCGTTGAAGAGCAGAAAGATCGCGGCCGCGGTGCCGATCATCAGGCCACCGACGAGGCCCCAGATCCAGTCTGGTTGAATGAAGTCCATGAGTTCAGGGTCCGTTTGTTTTGGGGGAGGGGCGCCGCCTGCGGGCGGCGCCGGATCAGAGCTTGTTCACCGGCACCTTCAGATAGACGGTGCCGTTGTCCTCGGCCGGCGGCATCTGGCCCGCGCGCATGTTGACCTGCAGCGACGGCACGATCAGCTTGGGCATCGCCAGCTTGGCGTCGCGCTCGGTGCGCATGCGCACGAAATCCTCGCGCGTCCTGCCGGCACCGACATGGACGTTGCGCGCCTTCTGCTCGCCGACGGTGGTCTCCCAGGCGTAGTCCTCGCGGCCCTCGGCCTTGTAGTCGTGGCCGACGAAGATGCGCGTCTCGTCCGGCAGGGCGAGGATCTTCTGCACGCTGTCCCACATCGTGTCGGCCGAGCCGCCGGGGAAATCGCAGCGCGCGGTGCCGAAATCGGGCATGAACAGCGTGTCGCCCACGAAGGCCGCATCGCCGATCACATAGGTCAGGCAGGCCGGCGTGTGGCCCGGGGTGTGCAGCACGTCGACGCGGAGCTGGCCGATATGGATCGAATCGCCTTCCTCGAACAGCTTGTCGAACTGGCTGCCGTCGCGCTCGAACTCGGTGCCGGCGTTGAAGACCTTGCCGAAGGTGTCCTGCACCACGGTGATCTTGCGTCCGATCCCGATCTTGCCGCCGACCTGCTCTTGCAGATAGGGCGCGGCCGACAGGTGGTCGGCGTGGACATGCGTTTCCAGCAGCCACTCCACGCGGTAACCCTTTTCGCGCACGAAGGCGATCACCGCGTCGGCCGAGGCCGTGTCGGTCCGCCCCGAGGCGTAGTCGAAGTCCAGCACCGAATCGATGATCGCGCAGGCGCTGCCGCCCGGGTCGCGCACCACGTAGGTGATGGTGTTGGTGGCATTGTCGAAAAACGAGGTCACTTCGGGTTGCATCGCTCCGCCCTTCGTCTGATGTCTGACACCGGTCAATATACAGTCCTTCAAACACATTGCAAGACGTGAATGTTATCTGCCGTCACGCCCCGTGGCCGCCGCCGTATCCGTTGCGCTGCGGCGGGGCCCACCCTTGAAGCACGCCCTCGGCCGGGGCGAACACCTCGATCAGCAGCGGGTGGCAGCGCGCGCGGTCCGACGAATGCTCGGCCCCGCAATCTCCGCCCGGGCAGGCCGAGAGCACCGCGAGCAGGTCGATCTCGGCGAAGAACTCCAGATGATCGCCCGTCCGCGCCGGGGTCGCCTTCATGAAATACTGACCGGTGTCGCGGTCGAAGCCGGTGCACATGAAGACGTTGAGCACGTCATGCACCAATGTTTCGGCCTGGCGCAGCGGCAGCTCCGCCGCGGTGGCCAGCGCGCGGGTCAGGTTGGAATGGCAGCAATGGTGATAGTCCTGCCCGCTCAGCAGGTGGTGCGTGTAGGGGTCGCAGCGCGTGCCGATCACGTCATGCACCCGACCGCCGAAGGCGTCGGTGCCGTACCAGTCCAGCGAGTCCGCGGTCAGCGTTGCCATCGGGCGCAGATGCGGGAAGGACGACCACATCCGGCACCCGGTGGTCAGATGCGTGCCGTGCAGCGCGCGGGTCTTGCCGGCGAAGAAGCGCTCGGACAGGTCGGCGTCAGCGAAAAGGTTCAGGTCGCCCACCTGCGGCCCCTCGGGCAGCGAGATGCGGACGAACTGCCCGGCGCGGACCCGGATCGCGCGGGCCGTTCGCGGGGGAACGGTGATCTCGGCGTGCTTGCGGGCGGTGGCGCGAGCGGCCGCGTACAGCGCCATGTCGGGGCGGGGCAGCGTCTGCGTGGGGTAGCAGATCACGGGCGCGACCGCGCGGCGGGCCTCGGCGTCGGGGGGCGTGCTCATCGGTCGGCCCGCCCGGCGCGACAGGTCTGCGGGGTGCGCCCGCGGGGCAGCGCGATCTCGGCACCACAGGCCACGCAACGGTGCAGCACGCGCCCGTCGGCCAGCGCGCGGCGATCCTCGCGCCAGCGGCAGGCGCGGCGGTGCCACGGTTTGACGATCAGGATCACGGCGACGGCGATCAGCAGGCCAAGGACGATATACATGTCAGTGCATGTCGGCGGTCGGGCGCGTCGGCGCAAGCCCCCCGGGCGCGGTTGTCACGCCGGCAAGGCGCAGCGCGGCGTGGTCGGGATACCACATCGGGTTGACCGGCAGCGCACCCAGCCGCTGGACGAAGCCTTCGTCGATGGACTGGGCGCGATAGATCGCCAGATCGCGCTGCATCTCGCGGTCCGGGTCGACCATGCCGAAATGGCGCTCGGTGGCGATGCGGTAGCCGTGAAAGCCAAGCCGCGCATCGGGCGCAAGCTCGCGCGCATGCCCGCCCACGAAGATCAGCGCGCAGGCCGAGGCGCAATGCCGGTCGACGCGCGTATCGAGCCGGTGCTCGCGCAGCACCCGCACCGCGCCGCGGGCCTCGTAGATGTTGCCGCCGTTGCTGTCGAGCGTCACGCGCCGGATCTGCGGGTGTGCGGCGAGCGCTGCGCGCAGCGCCGCGGTGAGCCCGTGATCCACGGTCCCCGAAAACGCCAGAGTGCGCCCGTCGGAGGACATCTCGAGCACGAAATCGGGGGGCGGAATCACGATGGGTTCGGGCTGCGCGATGGGGGTTCGAGCCATCGCCACGCCCACCGCCACAAGCCCGCACAGTGCCCCCGCCAGCAACACGCGCAGCACGCGTTCGTCGATGGGAAGGCGGTTGGAAGCAAGGAAAGACCGGCGCATACCGAAGCCTGACCGAGGCATCGGTTTCACACCATGCCCCGGCGCCTCACATCCCTGTGAGGGCTGGGCCTGTGAGGCCTGGGCCTGTGAGGGCTGGGCCTGTGAGGGCCGGGGCCAACGACGTCACACCACGCGTTCGACCATCTGCTTCTTGATCTCGGCGATCGCCTTGGCGGGGTTCAGCCCCTTGGGGCAGGTCTTGGCGCAGTTCATGATCGTGTGGCAGCGATAGAGCTTGAACGGGTCGTGCAGGTCATCGAGCCGCTCGCCCGTGGCCTCGTCGCGCGAATCGATGATCCAGCGATACGCGTGCAGCAGCGCCGCCGGGCCCAGATAGCGGTCGCCGTTCCACCAGTAACTGGGGCAGGCGGTCGAGCAGCACGCGCACATCACGCATTCATAAAGGCCGTCGAGCTTCTCGCGGTCCTCGATCGATTGGCGCCACTCCTTGGCCGGCGTGTTGGACTTCGTCTCCAGCCACGGCTTGATCGAGGCGTGCTGCGCGTAGAAATGCGTCAGATCCGGCACCAGATCCTTGACCACGGGCATGTGGGGCAGGGGGTAGATGGCCACGTCGCCCTTGACCTCGTCCATGCCGAAGATGCAGGCCAGCTCGTTGCCGCCGTCGATGTTCATCGCGCAGGACCCGCAGATCCCCTCGCGGCACGAGCGGCGGAAGGTCAGGGTCGGATCGATGTTGGACTTGATCCAGATGAGCGCATCCAGAACCATCGGCCCGCAATCGTCGAGGTCGACGAAATACGTGTCCACACGCGGGTTCTGGCCGTCATCGGGGTTCCAGCGATAGATGCGGAACTTGCGCAGGGTCTTGGCACCCTCGGGCTTGGGCCAGGTCTTGCCGGTGCGCATCTGGCTGTTCTTGGGCAGGGTCAGTTGAACCATTGCGATATCCTCAATCGACGCGCTCGGTGGGCGCGGTCATGTCAGTAGACACGCGCCTTCGGCGCGATCCGGTCCGTGTCGATGCCACCCTGATCGGCGGGCGTCAGCGGTTCGGTCACCACCGGACGATACTCCAGCCTGACCTTCGCGCCATCGACCCAGGCGAGCGTGTGCTTGCGCCAGTTGGTGTCGTCGCGCTCGGGGTAGTCCTCGTGGGCGTGGGCGCCGCGGCTCTCCTTGCGCGCTTCGGCGCTGACCACGGTGCTCAGCGCGTTGGGCATCAGGTTGTCGAGCTCGAACGTCTCCATCAGGTCGGTGTTCCAGATCAGCGAGCGGTCGCTGACCTTGATGTCCGACATGCGCCCGGCGATATCCGCCATCTTGCGCGCGCCCTCGGCCAGCGTCTTGTCGGTGCGGAACACGGCGGCATCTTCCTGCATGACCCGCTGCATGTCACCGCGCAGCTCGGCCGTGGGGGTGGCGCCGTCGGCGTGGCGGATGCGGTCGAAACGCTCGAGCGCCTTGTCGATGCTGGCGCGGTTGGGCGTGGGGATCGGCGCGGCGGCGTCCACCACCTGGCCCGCGCGGATCGCCGCGGCGCGGCCGAACACCACCAGGTCGATCAGGCTGTTCGAGCCCAGCCGGTTCGCGCCGTGCACGCTGGCGCAGGCCGCCTCGCCCACCGCCATCAGGCCGGGGGCGATGCGGTCGGGATTCTCGGCGTCGGCGTTCAGCACCTCGCCCCAGTAATTGGTGGGAATGCCGCCCATGTTGTAGTGCACCGTGGGCAGCACCGGGATCGGTGCCTTGGTCACGTCCACCCCCGCGAACACGCGCGCGCTTTCGGAAATGCCGGGCAGGCGCAGGTTCAGCGTCTCGGGCGGCAGATGGTTGAGGTGCAGGTGAATGTGGTCCTTGTTGGGGCCGACGCCGCGGCCCTCGCGGATCTCCATGGTCATGCAGCGCGAGACCACGTCGCGGCTGGCCAGATCCTTGTAGGTGGGCGCATAGCGCTCCATGAAGCGCTCGCCTTCGGAGTTGGTCAGATACCCGCCCTCGCCGCGCGCGCCTTCGGTGATCAGACAACCCGCGCCGTAGATGCCGGTGGGGTGGAACTGCACGAATTCCATGTCCTGCAGCGGCAGGCCGGCGCGGGCAACCATGCCGTTGCCGTCGCCGGTGCAGGTGTGCGCGCTGGTCGCGCTGAAATAGGCGCGCCCGTAGCCGCCGGTGGCCAGCACGACCATCTTGGCGCCGAAGGCGTGCAGCGTGCCGTCATCGAGCTTCCAGGCCAGCACGCCCTGACACACGCCGTCGTCGGACATGATCAGGTCGATGGCGAAATACTCGATATAGAACTCGGCCTTCTGCTTCAGGCTCTGACCATAAAGCGTGTGCAGCATGGCGTGCCCGGTGCGGTCGGCCGCGGCGCAGGTGCGCTGCACGGGAGGGCCTTCGCCGAATTCGGTGGTGTGCCCGCCAAAGGGACGCTGGTAGATCTTGCCGTCCTCGGTGCGCGAGAACGGGACGCCGTAATGTTCCAGCTCGTAAACGGCCTTCGGTGCTTCGCGCGCGAGGTATTCCATCGCGTCGGTGTCGCCCAGCCAGTCCGAGCCCTTGACGGTGTCATACATGTGCCACTGCCAGTGGTCAGGCCCCATGTTCGACAGCGACGCCGCGATCCCGCCCTGCGCCGCCACGGTGTGCGAGCGCGTGGGGAAGACCTTGGTCACGCAGGCGGTCTTCAGCCCCTGCTCGGCCATCCCCAACGTGGCGCGCAGCCCCGCGCCGCCGGCGCCCACCACGACCACGTCATAGCTGTGTTCTTCGATTTCGTATGCAGACATGCGTTCCATTCCTCAGGCGCTGAACAGGATCGTGGCAACGGAGAGCACCCCCGCGGCGCCGATTGCCCAGCACAGCAGCGTGTTGACCAGAAGCGCGGCGGTGCGCGCGGCCTTTCCTGACACATAGTCCTCGATCACCACCTGCAACCCCTGCTGCAGGTGCGCAAAGGTCGCGGCGATGAACAGCACCGCCACCAGCGCGTGCCACAGGTTCGAGTAGGTGGCGACGAACGCGTCGTAGCCCCCGCCCAGCGCGCGGCCGAAGGGGATGATGAACAGCAGCATCAGCGGGATCAGCGCGATCGAGGTGACGCGCTGCGCCCACCAGTGGCCGACGCCTTCGCCCGCCGCGCCGTGCCCGTGCACGCGGGCGTAATCGGTCTTGTAGCTCATGGCGTCCTCCTCAGATCACGATCAGGGTGAGCAGCGTCATCACCACCGACGCACCGATCACCACCCAGGACGATTTCTCGACGATCTCGACCTCCATCATCCGGCCCGTGTCCCAGATCAGGTGCCGGATGGAGTTCAGCGTGTGATACCACAGCGCCCAGAGCGAGAGCGTCAGCACCAGCAGCCCCAGCCACGAGGTCAGCAGCCCGTCCACCCAGGCGAAGTAGTCGGCGTCGAACGCGCCGGCAGCGAACCACCACACGATCAGCACCGCCGCGAGCGTCATGCCCACGCCGGTGATGCGGTTCATGATCGATGTGACCGCGGCGAGCGGCAGGCGATAGACCTGCAGATGCGGGGAGAGCGGTCGTTTTCCCCGGTTGACGTCTGCCATGATGGGCTCCTTGCTTCACTGCATGCCCCGGTCTGCACCCGGGCTGGCTGTGTGTTGTGATACCGCTTTTCACGCGCTTGTCACGCGCTGAGCCGCTCCGCGCGCGGTGTAGCGCCAAGCTTTCAGGGTGCGGCGGGGTATTTTCGCCATTTGTGATCACAGCCAGAAATTTTGCGATCACAAAACGGGCGGCTCGCGCCGACTCAGCGCGGGACCAGCGCCCAGTAATCGAAATCCAGCAGAACCTCGGGCAAATAGCGCCCGTCACCGTCGCGCAGCGCAAAGGGCGCACCCCTGGTCACCACGAGCCGCAGCCGCAGCGCGCCCACGCCGGGGGCGGGGGTCTCGGCGCGGTCCAGCACCTCGGACCACGCGCGCACGGTGTCGCCGGCAAAGCACGGGTTGGCGTGCGCACCGCCGTTGATCGCCACCATCAGCGGCGCGTTGGCCAGACCGTTGAACGCCAGCGCCCGGCCCAGGCTCAGCACATGCCCGCCATAGATCAGCCGCCGGCCATCCTCGCGCTGCGTGGCGTCGAAATGCACCTTGGCGGTGTTCTGCCACAGCCGCGTGGCAAGCATGTGCTCGGCTTCCTCGATGGTCACCGCGTCCACGTGATCGATGGTCTCGCCCACCGCGTAGTCGCCCCAGCGGTGCGCCTCGCCCGAGGCGCGGGTGTCCCAGCCGCTGAAATCCAGCCCCGCGGGCACCACCAGATCCGCCGGCGCCACCGCCTCGGCCAGCGCGGGAACATGCGTCTCGGGCGGTGCCGCGGCGGCGTCGCGCTTGCGCACCATCACCCAGCGCACATAGCTCAGCACCGCCTCGCCGCGCTGGTTCAACCCGCCGGTGCGCACCCACACCACCCCCGCCTTTCCGTTCGAGGTCGGCCGCAGCCCGATCACCTCGGACCGAGCGCTGAGCGTGTCCCCGGGCCAGACCGGCGCCAGAAAGCGCCCCTCGGCATAGCCCAGATTGGCGACCGCGTTCAGGCTGATATCGGGCACCGTCTTGCCGAACACCGTGTGGAACACGATCAGATCGTCCAGCGGGCTTGCCGGCAGGCCGCAGCCGCGCGCCACTTCATCGGACGAATGCAGCGGTCCCCGCGCCGGATAAAGCGCGTGATACAGCGCCCGCTCCCCGCCCGAGAGCGTGCGAGGGACCGCATGCGCGATCACTTCGCCCAGCGTGTAATCCTCGAAAAAGCGGCCCGCATGGGTCTTGGCGGTCATCCTCGTCTCCGTCTCCGTCTCCGTTTCCGTGTCCGGCTCAAAGCGCGCCGAGCTTCATGGCCGGGTCGTAGGCGACCCCCGGCACCTCCTTGACCACCGCCTGCGCGCAGCGCATCCGTCCCGTCGCCGGATCTGCGGCGTAGGCGGGGCCGCCATGCAGCACCCAGCCCTGCGCCAGCGCCGCCGAGACCTTGTGGCAGAAGGCCGAGTCGTCCTCGCCGGTCAGCAATCGATACGCCTGCATCGCTCAGCCGAACGGCCAGACGCCGAGCCAGGCGTGGATCCAGCCCACCACCGCGGTCAGCACCAGCGCAACCGCGATCGCCGCGCCCTCTTTCCACATCGCGGCGGGGGCGGGCGGCGTCCAGTCCCGCTCGGCGCGATTGATCAAGATCACCGACACCACCGCCCACGCGAGCAGCCCGCCAAACAGGATCACGCCCTGCACCGTGCCGACCACCAGCAGATGCGCGACCGCCCAGGCCTTGACGCCCGACAGCTGCGGATGCCGGATCCGCCGCGCCAGATTGGTTTGCAACCCCGACACCGCGAACAGGTAGAACCCGATCAGCACCAGCAGGTTGTTGATGTGTGTCAGGAACGGCGGCCCCAGCCACAGCCAGATCGGCTCGGCCATCCGGTAGCCGATCACCATCAGCACGATCCCGGCCAGAATGCTCAACGCCACCGCACCCTTGGCCGCGTCGCCCATCGCCGCGCGGCGTGCAGGTTGCAGCCGCTTGAACAGGTGCGGGACCGACCACAGCGCCACACCCACGATCAGAAGCAGGTTTCCCATCACATCGCCCCTTGCAGTTTTTCGATCATCGCAACGCGAGACAGGGTTTGTTTGGCGGTCTCGACATGCAGATTTTCCACAATCTGCCCATCGACCACCGCCACCCCCTCGCCGCGTGCGCTGGCCTCTTCATACGCGTCGATCTGCCGCCGGGCCAGCGCGATCTCGGCGTCCGAGGGCGCGAAAACCTCGTTGGCAATCTCCAGCTGCGCCGGGTGAATCAGCGACTTGCCGTCAAACCCCAGATCGCGGCCCTGCGCGCACTCGGCGCGCAGCCCGGCGTCGTCGCGAAACGCGTTGTAGACCCCGTCGACCGCCACCAGCCCGCTGGCGCGCGCCGCCATCAGGCACATCTGCAACGCTGCCATCAGGGGTGCACGATCGGCGCGGAAGCGCGCGCGCAGATCCTTGGCCAGATCGTTGGTGCCCAGCACCACCCCTGCCATGCGCGGCGCGTCGGCGATCCCGGCCGCGTTCAGCACGCCCTGCGGCGTCTCCATCATCGCCCAGACCCGGGTTTCGGCGAAGCCCTGCCGCGCCTCCATCAGCCGCAGCAGCGCCGCGACATCCCCCGCCGCGTTCACCTTCGGCAACAGGATCGCTTCGGGTGCAAGCCGGCTCAGCGCATCCAGATCGGCCTCCGCCCACCCGGTCTCCAGCGCATTGATCCGGATCAGCTTTGCCCGCGGGCCGTAGTCCAGCGCTGACAGCGCCTCCACCAATGCCCCGCGCGCGGCGTCCTTTTCATCCGGCGCCACGGCGTCCTCAAGATCGAAGATGATCGCATCGGCCGGCAATCGCGTCGCCTTTTCCAACGCGCGCGCCTTCGACCCCGGGATATACAGGACGGATCGAAACGGGCGGGTGTCCATGGCGCGTCTCCCTGCAAGATAATTGCGCGGAACCCACCACGTCCGGACATGAATGGCAAGCCCCGATTGCTGCGCTGCGGCGTGCCCCTTCATCCTGACCAAAATATCCTCGGGGGGGCGCGCGGAGCGCGCGGGGGGCAGACAGCCCCCCTCCCTGCCTTGCCAGCCATCGCGCGGCAGGGCGCTTGCGCGCTGGTGCCCGAAGCACTAGGCAGATCGGGTCAATCAACCGACCGGAGACACTGCAATGGCCAGACCACGGATTGCCCTCATCGGGGCGGGACAGATCGGCGGAACCCTCGCCCATCTCGCCGCGATCAAGGAGCTCGGGGACGTCGTGCTGTTCGATATTGCCGAGGGCACCCCGCAGGGCAAGGCCCTCGACATCGCCGAATCCGGCCCGTCCGAAGGCTTCGACGCTGCGCTCAAGGGCACCAATGACTACGCCGACATCGCCGGAGCGGATGTGTGCATCGTCACCGCCGGTGTGCCGCGCAAGCCGGGGATGAGCCGCGACGACCTGCTGGGCATCAACCTGAAGGTCATGAAGGCAGTGGGCGAAGGGATCCGCGACCACGCCCCGGACGCCTTCGTCATCTGCATCACCAACCCGCTCGACGCGATGGTCTGGGCGCTGCGCGAATTCTCGGGGCTGCCGCATGAAAAGGTCGTCGGCATGGCGGGCGTGCTCGATTCCGCGCGCTTCCGGCATTTCCTGAGCCTCGAATTCAACGTGTCGATGCGCGACGTCACCGCCTTCGTGCTGGGTGGGCATGGCGACACGATGGTGCCGCTGGCGCGGTATTCGACCGTCGCCGGCATCCCGCTGCCCGATCTGGTGGCGATGGGCTGGACCACGCAGGAGCGGCTCGACGAAATCATCCAGCGCACCCGCGACGGCGGCGCCGAGATCGTGGGTCTGCTCAAGACCGGCTCGGCCTTCTACGCCCCCGCCACCAGCGCGATCGAGATGGCCGAGGCCTATCTGAAGGACCAGAAGCGCCTGCTGCCCTGCGCGGCGTGGTGCGACGGGGTGTTCGGGCTGAAGGGCATGTATGTGGGCGTGCCGACGATCATCGGCGCCGGCGGGGTCGAGCGGATCGTCAACATCGCGCTCGCCAAGGACGAGCAGGCCATGTTCGACACCTCGGTCGCTTCGGTCCGCGGGCTGGTCGAGGCGTGCAAGGGCATCGACCCCAGCCTTGGCTGACCCGAACCGCCCGCGCGCGGCCCTGGCGCCGCGCGCGAGCCCTGCGCGATTCTGCCGCAGGTGCGGACCGCGCCCGGGTTTGTGATCACACCTTCGAAAGCTGTGATCACAAACCGCAGATTTCAGGCATTTTACCGCCGGTTTCCCGACATCCCCCTTGTTTCAACGCCGGTTTCGGTCAAGGAAATCGACAAAGGGACAGAACGGGAGACGGGTTTCGTGAACATCCATGAGTATCAGGCGAAAGCGCTGCTGCGGGGCTACGGCGTCCCGGTGGCCGATGGCCGCGCCGTGCTGCGCGCCGAAGAGGCGAAATCGGCGGCGGGGGCGCTCGAAGGCCCGGTCTGGGTGGTCAAGGCCCAGATTCACGCCGGCGGCCGCGGCAAGGGCAGCTTCGTCGAGGCCACCGCCGGCGACGGCGGCGGCGTGCGCATCGCCAGATCGGTCGAGGAGGCCGCCGAGCAGGCGCAGGCCATGCTGGGCCGCACGCTTGTCACCCATCAGACCGGCCCCGCCGGCAAGCAGGTCGGCCGCATCTACATCGAGGACGGCGCCGAGATCGCGCGCGAGCTCTACCTGGCGCTGCTGGTCGACCGGGTGAGCAGCCGCGTGTCCTTCGTGGTCTCGACCGAAGGCGGCATGGACATCGAGGAGGTCGCCGCGTCGACCCCCGAGAAGATCCTGTCCTTCAGCGTCGACCCCGCCACCGGCATCCAGCCCTTCCACGGTCGCAAGGTCGCCTTCGCGCTGGGGCTGGAGGGCAAGCAGGTCAAGCAATGCGTCGATCTGGTCGGCAAGCTCTACAAGCTGTTCATGGAGCGCGACGCCGAGATGGTCGAGATCAACCCGCTGATCGTCACCAAATCGGGCGAACTGCGCTGTCTCGACGCCAAGATGGGCTTCGATTCCAACGCGCTCTACCGTCAGCCCGACATCCTGAGCCTGCGTGACGAATCCGAGGAGGACTCCAAGGAGCTCGCCGCGAGCAAGTTCGACCTCAACTACATCGCGCTTGATGGCGAGATCGGCTGCATGGTCAACGGCGCGGGCCTGGCCATGGCGACGATGGACATCATCAAGCTCTACGGCGCCGAGCCTGCGAACTTTCTCGATGTCGGCGGCGGCGCGAGCAAGGACAAGGTGACCGAAGCCTTCAAGATCATCACCTCGGACCCCAACGTGAAGGGCATCCTGGTGAACATCTTCGGCGGCATCATGCGCTGCGACATCATCGCCGAGGGCGTGATCGCCGCGGTCAGGGACGTTGGGCTGCAGGTGCCGCTGGTGGTCCGGCTGGAGGGCACCAACGTCGAGAAGGGCAAGGAGATCATCGCGCAGTCGGGGCTGAACGTGATCGCCGCGGACGATCTGTCCGACGCCGCAGAGAAGATCGTCAAGGCGGTGAAGGGGTAAGATCATGGCAGTTCTCGTCGACAGCAACACCAAGGTCATCTGTCAGGGCTTCACCGGCTCGCAGGGGACGTTTCATTCCGAACAGGCCATCGCCTACGGCACCGCAATGGTCGGCGGCGTCACTCCCGGCAAGGGCGGGCAGGAGCATCTGGGCCTTCCGGTCTTCAATTCGGTGCACGAGGCGATGGCGAAGACCGGCGCCAACGCCAGCGCGATCTACGTGCCGCCGCCCTTCGCGGCCGATTCGATCCTGGAAGCGATCGACGCAGGCATGGAGCTGATCGTGTGCATCACCGAAGGCATCCCGGTGCTGGACATGATGCGCGTCAAGCGCGCGCTGGAAGGCAGCAAGTCGATCCTGATCGGACCCAACTGCCCCGGCGTGATCACGCCCGACGCGTGCAAGATCGGCATCATGCCCGGCCATATCCACAAGCGCGGCAAGGTGGGCGTGGTCTCGCGCTCGGGCACGCTGACCTATGAGGCCGTCAAGCAGACCACCGATGTGGGGCTGGGGCAGTCGACCTGCGTGGGCATCGGCGGCGACCCGATCAAGGGGACCGAGCATCTGGACGTGCTCGAATGGTTCCTGGGCGATGACGAAACCGACGCGATCATCATGATCGGCGAGATCGGCGGCTCGGCCGAGGAAGAGGCCGCGCAGTTCCTGATCGACGAGGCCAGGCGCGGGCGCAAGAAGCCCGTGGCGGGCTTCATCGCCGGGCGCACCGCGCCTCCGGGGCGGCGGATGGGCCATGCCGGCGCCATCGTCGCCGGCGGCAAGGGCGGCGCCGAGGACAAGATCGAGGCGATGAAGGCCGCCGGCATCACCGTCGCCGACAGCCCCGCCACGCTGGGCGAGGCGGTGCTCAAGGCGATGGGCCGCTAGACGCCAGCGCCGCCGGCAGGGCGCAGACAAAGGCCCGGCCGGCGGCGTCCCACAACACGAGGAGACGCGCAGATGAGACCCCAGACCGCGATCAAGACGGGGTTCGCCAATGCCCTGCAGTTTCAGGGCCGTTCCCGCCGTCCGGAATACTGGTGGTTCTTCGCCTTCGTGTTCGTGGGCGCGGGCGTCATCGGCGCGATCGAGGCGCTGCTGACCGGCGAGCCGGGGATCGGCGTTCGGGTGTTCCAGGCGATCATCTTCGTTCCCTTCCTGACCGTCGGATGGCGACGGCTGCAGGACACCGGGCGACCGGGCTGGTATCTGCTGATCCCGGTCGCGGTGGTGCTGGCGACATGGCTCATGATCGGTGCCGCGCCGGCCTATGTGATGCCCGAAATCGCCGTGCTGTCGCCCCCGCCGCCGCTGGATCTGACCGGCACGGTGCGCAACGTCCTTCTGGGCTCCGCCGCCTTCGCGCAGGCCGCGGCGGGGCTGGTGATCGTGTGGTGGATGTCGCGCCCCAGCGAGCGCGGCGAGAACGCCTTTGGCCCCGAACCGCGCGTGCGCTGAGCGCGCTGTGTCTCCTTACCAGTGATCCCGTACCGCAAAAGGTGCCCCGATGACCGACCAGAGCCCCAACGACCAGTTTCATGCCTCGAGCTTCCTGAGCGGGGCGAATGCCGACTACATCGACCAGCTGCACGCGCGCTACGCACGCGACCCGGCCTCGGTCGATGCCGCCTGGGCCGCGTTCTTCGCCGAGCTGTCGGAAGACGACGCCGAGGTCCGCGCGCAGGCCGAGGGGCCGAGCTGGGCGCGCGGTGACTGGCCGCCCGCGCCCACGGACGACCTGACCTCGGCGCTCACCGGCGAATGGCCCGCCGCGCCCGTGCCGCGCGCCGAAGTCAAATCGGCTGCCGAGAAGCTGCAGGGCAAGGCGGCCGAGCGCGGGGTCGAGCTGACCGAGGCGCAGGTGCGCCGCGCGGTGCTCGATTCGGTGCGCGCGCTGATGGTGATCCGCGCCTACCGCATCCGCGGCCATCTGGTGGCCGAGCTTGACCCGCTGGGGATGCGCGACGAGACCCCGCACCCCGAGCTCGACCCGAAATCCTACGGCTTCACCGACGCCGACATGGACCGCCCGATCTTCATCGACAACGTGCTGGGGCTCGAGATGGCCTCGATGCGCGAAATCGTGGACATCCTGCGCCGCACCTATTGCGGCACCTTCGCGCTGCAGTTCATGCACATCTCGGACCCCGAACAGGCCGCGTGGCTGAAGGAACGGATCGAGGGTTTCGGCAAGGAGATCCAGTTCACCAAGACCGGCCGCCGCGCGATCCTGAACAAGCTGGTCGAGGCCGAGGGCTTCGAGAAGTTCCTGCACGTCAAGTATATGGGCACCAAGCGCTTCGGCCTGGATGGCGGCGAGGCGGTGATCCCGGCGATGGAGCAGATCATCAAGCGCGGCGGCGCGCTGGGGCTGAAGGAAATCGCCATCGGCATGCCGCATCGCGGCCGCTTGTCGGTGCTGGCGAACGTGATGGGCAAACCCTATCGCGCGATCTTCAACGAATTCCAGGGCGGCAGCTTCAAGCCCGAGGATGTGGACGGCTCGGGCGACGTGAAATACCATCTCGGCGCCAGCTCGGACCGTGAATTCGACGGCAACAAGGTGCATCTGTCGCTGACCGCCAACCCCTCGCATCTGGAAGCGGTGAACCCGGTGGTTCTGGGCAAGGTGCGCGCCAAGCAGGACCAGATGAGCGACACCGAGCGCCGCCAGGTGCTGGGCATCCTGCTGCACGGCGACGCGGCCTTCGCCGGGCAGGGCGTGGTGGCCGAGGGCTTTGGCCTGTCGGGGCTGCGCGGGCACCGCACCGGCGGGACGATCCATATCGTGGTGAACAACCAGATCGGCTTCACCACCGCGCCGCATTTCAGCCGGTCCTCGCCCTATCCCACCGATATCGCGCTGATGGTCGAGGCGCCGATCTTCCACGTCAACGGCGACGACCCCGAGGCCGTGGTCCACGCCGCCCGCGTGGCCACCGAGTTCCGGCAGAAATTCCTCAAGGACGTGGTGATCGACGTCTTCTGCTACCGCCGCTTCGGCCACAACGAGGGCGACGAGCCCATGTTCACCAATCCGGCGATGTACAACCGGATCAAGAAGCACAAGACCACGCTGCAGCTCTATACCGAGCGTCTGGTCGCCGACGGGCTGATCCCCGAGGGCGAGATCGAGGACATGAAGGCCGCCTTCCAGTCCTACCTGAACGAGGAGTTCGAGGCCGGCAAGGCGTTCAAGCCCAACAAGGCCGACTGGCTCGACGGGCGCTGGTCGCACCTCAACCGCCAGGGCGAGGAATACCAGCGCGGCGAGACCTGGATTACCCCCGAGACAATGGACGAGATCGGACGCGCGCTGACCTCCGCACCCGAGGGCATCAACATCCACCGCACCGTCGCGCGGCTTCTCGACGCCAAGCGCAAGATGTTCGACACCGGCGAGGGCTTCGACTGGGCAACCGCCGAGGCGCTGGCCTTCGGCTCGCTGGTCACCGAAGGTTATCCGGTGCGGCTGTCGGGGCAGGACAGCACCCGCGGCACCTTCAGCCAGCGCCATTCGGCAATCGTCGATCAGCAGACCGAAGAGCGCTACTACCCGCTCAACAACATCAAGCCCGGCCAGGCACGCTACGAGGCGATCGATTCGATGCTCAGCGAATACGCCGTGCTGGGCTTCGAATACGGCTATTCGCTGGCCGAACCCAACGCGCTGGTGATGTGGGAGGCGCAGTTCGGCGATTTCGCCAACGGCGCGCAGATCATGTTCGACCAGTTCATCAGCTCGGGCGAAAGCAAGTGGCTGCGCATGTCGGGGCTGGTGATGCTGCTGCCGCACGGCTTCGAAGGGCAGGGGCCCGAACACTCCAGCGCCCGGCTGGAGCGGTTCCTGCAGATGTGCGCGCAGGACAACTGGATCGTGGCCAACTGCACCACGCCGGCCAACTATTTCCACATCCTGCGCCGCCAGATCCACCGCAGCTACCGCAAGCCGCTGGTGCTGATGACCCCGAAATCGCTGCTGCGCCACAAGCTGTGCATCTCGCGCGCCGAGGACTTCACCGAAGGCTCGAGCTTCCACCGCGTGCTGTGGGACGACGCCGAGAAGGGCAACAGCGACACGAAACTGCAGGCCGACGACAAGATCCGCCGCGTGGTGCTGTGTTCGGGCAAGGTCTATTTCGACCTTCTCGAAGAGCGCGACGCGCGCGGGATCGACGACATCTACCTGATGCGCGTCGAACAGTTCTATCCGTTCCCGGCGATGTCGCTCCTGGCCGAGCTCAAGCGCTTTCCGAACGCCGATATCGTCTGGTGCCAGGAAGAGCCCAAGAACCAGGGCGGCTGGAGCTACATCGAGCCCAATATCGAATGGGTGCTCAGCCGTGTCGAGACCGGGTCGAAACGCCCGCGCTATGTCGGCCGTCCGGCCGCGGCCTCGCCCGCGACGGGGCTGGCCAGCCAGCACAAGAAGCAGCAGGAAGCGCTCGTCAATGATGCGCTGACGATCGAGGGGTAAGCGTCACAATGTCAACCGAAGTCCGAGTGCCCACATTGGGCGAAAGCGTCACCGAGGCCACCGTCGCCACCTGGTTCAAGAAGCCCGGCGACAGCGTCGCCGTGGACGAGATGCTGTGCGAGCTGGAAACCGACAAGGTCACGGTCGAGGTTCCCTCGCCCGCCGCCGGCAAGCTTGCCGACATCGTCGCGGGCGAGGGCGACAGTGTCGGCGTCGACGCGCTGCTGGCGGTGATCGCCGATGCGGGCGAGGCCGGGTCCGAAACGCCTAGCCCCCGCCCCTCGGCCGAGAAGGCGCCCGCCCAGGCCCCGGCCGAAGCGGTCGACGTGATGGTGCCCAGCCTTGGCGAAAGCGTCACCGAGGCCACCGTCGCCACCTGGTTCAAGCAGGTCGGGGATGCGGTCGAGGCCGACGAGATGCTGTGCGAGCTGGAAACCGACAAGGTCAGCGTCGAGGTGCCCGCCCCCGCTGCCGGCACCCTGTCCGAAATCGTCGCCGAGGACGGCGCCACCGTCGAAGCGGGCGGCAAGCTCGCGGTGATCGCGCCCTCGGGCAGCGCCCCCGCCGCAGCGCCGCAAGCCGACACCCCGGCGCCCGCAAAAGCCGAGGCGACATCGGGCAACGACGTCGAGGACGCCCCCGCCGCGCGCAAGATGATGGCCGAAAAGGGCCTCAGCCGCGATCAGGTCAGCGGCAGCGGCCGCGATGGCCGGGTGATGAAGGAGGACGTGCAGAAAGCCGCCGTGTCCGCCTCCGCGACCCCCGCACCCAAATCCGACCCGGCCCCCGCCGCCAAGGCCCCGCCCCGCGCGCCCTCGCCCGCCGAAGACGCCGCGCGCGAGGAACGCGTCAAGATGACCCGCCTGCGCCAGACGATCGCCCGGCGCCTGAAGGACGCGCAGAACACCGCCGCGATGCTGACCACCTATAACGAGGTGGACATGGGCGCGACGATGGATTTGCGCAAGGAATACAAGGACCTGTTCGAAAAGAAACACGGCGTCAAGCTCGGCTTCATGTCGTTCTTCGTGAAGGCCTGCTGCCACGCCCTCAAGGAGGTCCCCGAGGTCAACGCCGAAATCGACGGCACCGACATCGTCTACAAGAACTACGTCCACATGGGCGTCGCGGTCGGCACCCCCACCGGGCTGGTGGTGCCGGTGGTGCGCGACGCCGACCAGATGAGCTTCGCCGCGATCGAGAAGAAGATCGCCGAACTGGGCACCCGCGCCCGCGACGGCAAGCTCGCCATGGCCGAGATGCAGGGCGGCAGCTTCACCATCTCCAACGGCGGCGTCTACGGCTCGCTGATGTCCTCGCCGATCCTGAACCCGCCACAATCGGGGATTCTCGGCATGCACAAGATCCAGGAGCGCCCGATGGTGGTGAAAGGCCAGATCGTCGCGCGTCCGATGATGTATCTCGCGCTCAGCTACGACCACCGCATCGTCGACGGCAAGGGCGCGGTGACCTTCCTCGTCCGCGTCAAGGAAGCGCTCGAAGACCCGCGCCGCCTGCTGATGGATCTCTGACCGCCCGCGCGCCCCGGTCCGACCGCTGACCGGGGTGCGCGCCAGAACGGGAACAATCGCGCCATGCCCCCCGAACTCCTCGCGCTTGCCCTCTCGGGGCTCCTGCTCGCCGCGCAACTCGCGGTGATGGCGGTGCGCGCCAATCTCGAAATCGGCACCCACTATTTCCTGTCTCCGCGCGACGACCCGCCGCCCAGATCACTGGACCGCATCACCGCGCGGCTGCAGCGCGCCTACAACAACCAGCTCGAGGCGCTGCTGCTGTTCGCGGTCGCGGTCACGGTTGTCACGCTCGCCGACAAGACCTCGCCGCTCACCGCGGCCTGTGCCTGGGTCTTTCTCGGCGCGCGCATCCTCTTCGTGCCGGCCTACGCCTTCGGCTGGGTGCCGTGGCGGTCGGTGTTCTTCGGGCTGGGCCTGGTGTCGAGCCTGATCATTCTGCTGGTTGCGCTACTCGGATGACCCTTCATCCTGACTGAAATATCCTCGGGGGGTTCGGGGGGCAGACAGCCCCCCGTCCGACCCCGGCCACAAGGAGGCCCCTCATGGCATCTTACGATCTCATCGTCATCGGCTCCGGCCCCGGCGGGTATGTCTGCGCGATCCGCGCCGCGCAGCTCGGCATGAAGGTCGCCTGCGTCGAAGGCCGCGACACGCTGGGCGGCACCTGCCTCAATGTGGGCTGCATCCCCTCCAAGGCGTTGCTGCACGCCACCCACCAGCTGCACGAGGCCGAGCACAACTTCGCCGCCATGGGGCTGATGGGCGCCGCCCCCAGGGTCGACTGGGAAAAGATGCTCGCCTACAAGGCCGACACCATCGGTCAGAACACCAAGGGTATCGAGTTCCTGTTCAAGAAGAACAAGATCGACTGGCTCAAGGGCTGGGCCTCGATCCCCGGTGCAGGGAAGGTCAAGGTCGGCGACGACACCCACGAGGCCAGGCACATCGTCATCGCCTCGGGCTCCGAATCGAGCCCGCTCAAGGGGGTCGAGGTCGACGAGGAAACCATCGTCACCTCCACCGGCGCGTTGAGCCTCAAGAAGATCCCCAAGCGCATGGTGGTGATCGGCGGCGGCGTGATCGGGCTGGAGATGGGGTCGGTCTACGCCCGGCTCGGCACGCAGGTCACGGTGATCGAATACCTCGACCGGCTGATCCCCGGCGCCGATGGCGAGGTCGCCAAGACCTTCCAGCGCATGTTGAAAAAGCAGGGGCTCGACGTCATTACCGGCGCCGCGGTGCAGGGCACCGAGGTGCTCAAGACCAAGACCAAGGTCAGCTACACCCTGCGCAAGGATGACAGCGCGCATGTGATCGACACCGATGTCGTGCTGCTGGCCACCGGCCGGCGTCCCTTCACCGAGGGGCTGGGGCTGGACGCGGCCGGGATCGCGCGGACCCCGCGCGGCCAGATCAAGGTCGATGCGCGCTACCGCACCAGCATCGACGGCGTCTACGCCATCGGCGACGTGATCGAGGGGCCGATGCTGGCGCACAAGGCGATGGATGACGGCCACGCGCTGGCCGACATGCTGGCAGGCCATGCCGCCGTCGTCGATTACAACCTTGTTCCGGGCGTGATCTACACCTCGCCCGAGGTCGCCTCGGTCGGTGCCACCGAAGAGACGCTCAAGGAGCAGGGCCGCCCCTACAAGGCGGGCAAGGTCAGTTTCATGTCCAATGGCCGCGCCAAGGCCATGTTTCAGGGCGACGGCTTCGTCAAGCTGCTGGCCGACAAGGACACCGACCGCATCCTCGGCGCGCATATCATCGGCCCCTATGCCGGCGACATGATCCACGAGATCACGGTCGCCATGCAGTTCGGCGCCTCGGCCGAGGACATCGCGCTGACCAGCCACGCGCACCCGACCTTCTCGGAGGCGGTGCGCGAGGCGGCGCTGGCGTGTGGCGACGGCCCGATCCACGCCTGAGCGGCACGACGCTGCCCGGAAAACCGTCATTTCCCTGTCATGCGCGCGGACCAGTCTGCGCGCAGTGACGCTTGATGTTGAAAGGCTTGCCAGCTTGCAGCCGCAACATATAGTGTCAGATGTGGGAACAGCGCGCGCGATGCCGGGCACCCTTCGCATCGTGCCTGCACCGGTTGGACAGGGCAGAGACGATGGATGGCGGCTTCCGAACCGAATTTGTGCGCGAACCGGCAGGGGCAAGGCACTTCCCCGCATTGGTGCTGAACGCGGATTACCGTCCGCTGTCCTATTATCCGCTGTCGCTGTGGCCGTGGCAGGATGCCGTCAAGGCTGCATATCTGGACCGGGTCGATATCCTCGCGGAATACGACCATGTGGTGCGCAGCCAGCGCATGGAAATCCGCGTGCCCTCGGTCGTGGTGTTGCGCGAATATGTCCGGGCGCGCAAGCGCGCCGCCTTCACCCGCTTCAACCTGTTCCTGCGCGACGAATTCGCGTGCCAGTATTGCGGTGCCAGGCATGACCTGACCTTCGATCACGTCGTGCCCCGCGCGCTGGGCGGGCGCACCTGCTGGGAGAACGTGGTCGCGGCCTGTGCGCCGTGCAATCTGCGCAAGGGTTCGAAAACCCTGCGCGACTCCGGGCTGAACCTGCGCCGCCCCCCGCGCGAACCGGGGTCGGAGGAGTTGCGCAACATCGGCCGCCGCTTCCCGCCCAACCACCTGCACGAAAGCTGGCTCGACTACCTTTACTGGGACAGCGAGCTCGACGCCTGAGCGCACGGGCGGTCTGGACAGGCCCGGGCGCGGCGCGTATCACCACCGCCGATAGCGCTAACAGCGCGCATGGCAAGTGAGGACGTGATGGTTTCGCGCGTTATTCCCGTCGACTGCTTCGATCTGGTGATCTTCGGGGCCACGGGGGACCTCGCCCGGCGCAAGATTCTGCCGGGTCTCTATCGCCGATGGCTGGACGGACAGATCCCGCAGGGCTTCCGGATCGTCGGCGCCGCGCGCACCGAGATGGATGCTGACGGCTTCCGCGCCTTTGTCCGCGACGCTCTGGCCGAGTTCACCACCACGGGCGAGTTTGCCAGCGACGCACTGGGCAGCTTTCTGGACGCCATGCGCTACGTGGCCATCGACGCGCGCGGTGATGGCGGTTGGCAGGAGCTTGCCGCGCTGATGCGCTCCGACATGGTGCGCGCGTTCTATTTCTCGGTCGGCCCGGCGTTGTTCGGCGATCTGGCCGAGCGCCTGCATCACCACGGCATCACCACCCCCGACAGCCGGATCGTGGTCGAAAAGCCCTTCGGCTACGATCTGGGCAGTGCGCGCAAGCTCAACGCCACGCTGGCCGAGCATTTCGACGAGCGCCAGATCTACCGGATCGATCATTACCTGGGCAAGGAGACGGTGCAGAACCTGATGGCGGTGCGCTTCGCCAACATCCTGTTCGAGCCGCTGTGGAACGCGCAATTCATCGACCATGTGCAGATCACCGTTGCCGAGACCGTGGGCGTGGGTGGGCGCGGGGGGTATTACGACCGCTCGGGCGCGATGCGCGACATGGTGCAGAACCACATGATGCAGCTTCTGTGCCTGATCGCGATGGAGCCGCCCAACCGCTTCGAACCCGACGCGATGCGCGACGAGAAGCTCAAGGTGATCCGCGCGCTCGACCCGGTGGACCCCGGCGACGTGGTGCGCGGCCAGTATGCGGCGGGCGAGGCGCCGGGTTACCGCGACGAGGTGGGGGCGCCCGACAGCCGCACCGAAAGCTACGTCGCGCTCAAGGTGCATGTGTCGAACTGGCGCTGGAAGGGGACGCCGTTTTATCTGCGCACCGGAAAACGGCTGCGCAAGCGGGTCTCCGAGATCGCGATCGCCTTCAAGGAGCCTCCGCATTCGATCTTCGGCGAGGCCGAGCGGTGGAGGGAAAACGTGCTGGTGATCCGTCTGCAGCCCGATGAAGGCATGGATCTGCGCGTCATGATCAAGGAGCCGGGCCCGGGCGGGATGCGGCTGAAGGACGTGGCGCTCGACATGTCGTTTGCCGAGGCGATCGGCAACGACGCGCCGATCCCGGATGCCTATGAACGATTGATCATGGACGTGATCCGGGGAAATCAGACATTGTTCATGCGCGGCGACGAGGTCGAAGCCGCCTGGGCCTGGACCGACCCGGTGATCGAGGGCTGGGACAAGCGCGGCGATGTCCCGCGCCCCTATGATCCCGGAAGCTCGGGGCCCGAGGATGCGCTGATGCTGATGCACCGCGACGGGCGCCGATGGCGGGAGATGACGTGATGGAGTTCATCGAGTATCCGGACCACGACATGCTGATGCTCAGCGTGGCGGGGAAGCTGTCGTCGCAACTGGGCGCGGCGCTGCGCCGGCAGGAGCAGGTCAGCCTGTCGGTGCCGGGCGGCACCACGCCGGGCCCGGTCTTCGACACGCTCAGCGGGGTCGATCTGGACTGGGCGCGGGTGCATGTGGTGCTCAACGACGAACGCTGGGTCCCCCTCGATCACCCGCGTTCGAACACCGCGCTGCTGCGCGCGCGGCTGTTCCAGAACAACGCTGCCGCGGCGCATCTGATTCCGCTCCACGCCGACACCGCCACCCCCGAAGAGGCGCTGGACACGCTGACCGAAGGGCTGACCCCGCATCTGCCGTTGTCGGTGGTGCTGCTGGGGATGGGCGCGGACATGCACATCGCCAGCCTGTTTCCCGGAGCCGACGCGCTGGAGGCCGCGCTGGTCGATGATGCGCCGCCACTGATGGCCATGCGCGCCCCCGGCGCCCCCGAGCCGCGCGTGACGCTTACCGCGCCGGTGCTGCGCGCGGCAATGCATCTGCACATCCTGATCACCGGCGAGGAAAAGCGCGCCGCGCTCGAACGTGCGCGCAAGCTCACGCCGACCGAAGCGCCGGTCGCCGCGGTGCTGTCCGATGCAACCGTGCACTGGGCGCCCTGAGCGCTTCCGACCGACGGGGGGGAACCGCATGGATATCTGGGCCGCGCTTCAGGACCACCACGCGCGCACGCGCAAGCGCCGCATCACCGATCTGTTCGACGCCGATCCGGACCGCGCGCGGGGGTTCTCGGTCATCGCCGACGCGATGCTGCTGGACTATTCCAAGACCGGCATCGACGCCGACGCGCGCGCATTGCTGCTGCGGCTGGCGGCCGATGCGACGCTGCCCGAGCGTCGCGCGGCGATGTTCGAGGGGGCACGCATCAACGAGACCGAGGACCGCGCCGTGCTCCACGCGGCACTGCGCGCGGGCGATGATGCGGTGATCGCGGTCGATGGTGCCGATGTGATGCCCGATCTCCGCGCCACCCGAGCGCGCGCGCATGCCTTTGCCGAGGACGTGCGCAGCGGGCGCTTCCGGGGGCAGGGGGGGGCGATCACCGATGTGATCAATATCGGCATCGGCGGCTCGGACCTCGGCCCGGCGATGGCGACGGCTGCGCTTGCGCCCTGGCATGACGGGCCGCGGCTGCACTACGTGTCGAACGTCGACGGGGCGCATCTGCACGACACGCTGCGCGGGCTGGACCCGGCGACGACGCTGGTGATCGTGGCCTCCAAGACCTTCACCACACAAGAGACCATGACCAACGCCGACACGGCGCGGCGCTGGATGGCGCAGTCGGTGTCCGACCCGGCGGCGCAGTTCGCGGCTGTCTCCACCGCGCGCGGCCGCACCGCCGCCTTCGGCATCGCGCCCGAGCGCGTGTTCGGCTTCGCCGACTGGGTCGGCGGGCGCTACAGCCTGTGGGGGCCGATCGGGCTGGGGCTGGCCATCGCCGTCGGGCCTGCGCGATTCGACGAGCTCCTCGCCGGTGGGCGCGCGATGGACACGCATTTCCGCACCGCGCCGCTGGAGGGCAACATGCCGGTGATGCTGGCGCTGGTCGGCATCTGGCACAACCAGATCTGCGGTTATCCGACGCGCGCGGTGCTGCCCTATGACCAGCGCCTGGCGCGGCTGCCCGCCTATCTGCAGCAACTGGAGATGGAGAGCAACGGCAAGCGCGTCGCCATGGACGGCACCGACCTGCCGCGTCATTCCGGCCCGGTGGTGTGGGGCGAGCCCGGGACCAACGGCCAGCACGCCTTCATGCAGCTTGTCCACCAGGGAACGCGCGTGGTGCCGTGCGAATTCCTGCTGGCTGCGCGTGGACATGAACCCGAGCTTGCGCATCAGCACCGGCTGCTGGCGGCGAACTGCCTTGCCCAGTCCGAGGCGCTGATGCGTGGCCGGTCGCTTGACGAGGCGCGCGCGCGCATGGCCGCACAGGGGCTGCAGGGCGCGGCGCTGGAGCGCGCGGCGCGGCATCGGGTGTTTCCGGGCAGCCGCCCCTCGACGACATTGCTCTATCCGCAACTGACCCCGTTCGTGCTGGGCCAGATCATCGCGCTCTATGAGCACCGGGTGTTCGTCGAGGGGGTGATCCTCGGCCTCAACTCGTTCGACCAGTGGGGTGTGGAACTGGGCAAGGAGCTTGCCGGAACGCTCGTGCCGATGCTCGAGGGAACAGCGGAGGCATCGGACAAGGACGCCTCGACCCGCCATCTGCTGGAGTGCCTGCGCGCGGGCGGACCAACCTGAGCGTCAGATCCGGTATTTCAGCGTCGGCGTGACAATCGCCGCGAAGGCCGCCCCGGCAAGAAAGCCGCCCAGGTGCGCCTCCCACGCCAGCAGGCCCGACAGCAGCAGCCACAGCAGCACGTTCAGCCCCGCCAGCCCGGCGAGCGAGCGCCACAACGGCCCCATCGCCGCCCCCGCATGGCGGCGCAACTGCCATTCCCAGAACTTCCACGCGCCGATCAGCCCGAATACCGCGCCCGACGCGCCCACCATCGGCGACGTGCTGTTCGACAGCAGGGCGAAACCCGCCGCACCGCCGATGCAGCTGATCACATAGAGCAGCAGGAAGCCTTGCTGCCCGATCCGCGCGACCACGATTCCGCCCAGCGCCAGCACCGCGATCATGTTCCCGATCAGGTGCAGGAACCCGCCATGCAGCATCGCATAGGTGACGAACATCAACTCGCGCTGGAACGGATAGAGCGGCTGCCAGTTCTGCAACAGCCCGTTCCAGAACGCGCCATAGGCCAGCGCGATCCGGCGCAGGTCGGTCTGGCCCATGAGGTCCGTGGACAGCAGGGTGAACAGCGCCTCGGGCAGGCATGTCAGCCCGACCAGCCACAGGACTGCGGGAGTGTTCGGCCGAGTGCCAAGGCGCATGAAGTCGGTCATCCGCGGACCAGTGGCAGGATGGGCGCGCCCGCGCAAGAGGCTTGCGGCCGCCCGACGCTGCCCGCGCCGGTCCCGAGGGATCAATATCCCGTGCCTCTCCAGACCACGCGAACGGTCGCCAGCAAAAGCGCCACATCGCGCGAGAAGGTCACCATCCGCTCGTACTGCGCGTCCAGCTCGGCCCGGCGCAGGAAATGCGCGCTGTTGCGCTCGGAGACCTGCCAGAGCCCGGTCAGCCCCGGCCGCAGCACGAAGTACGAGGCGGCGTAAGGACCGTAGAGATCAAGCTGTTCGGGCAGCATCGGGCGTGGTCCCACAAGGCTCATGTCCCCGCGCAGCACGTTGAAAAGCTGCGGCAATTCATCAAGCGACGACCGGCGCAGGAAGTGCCCGATCGGAGTGATGCGCGGGTCGTTGCGCAGCTTCTGCGTGCGCTTCCATTCCAGGCGCAGCGCCGGGTCCTCGTCCAGCAGGCGTTGCAGCATGTGTTCGGCGTCGCGGACCATGGTGCGGAATTTCAGCACCCGGAAGGTCCGCCCGTGCCGGCCCAGCCGCGCCTGCGTGTAGAAGGGCTGCCCGCCCTCCATCCACAGCGCGAGCGCGATCAGCGCCATCAGCGGCAGCACCACCGGCAGCGCGGCGAGCACCAGTGCGACGTCGAGCGCGCGCTTCACCCAATTGCGATACCCGGTTTCCCTGTCCCCGCGGGCGCGCACCGGCGTTGCGGCATAAGCGGGGGAACTGTCGAACTGCAATGACACGCCTGACACCTCTGGGCAGGATGAATTTCTCGGGCGCCGCTGGCCGGGGCGCGTGGCGCCCTGCGTGCAGTGCGCCGCCGAGCTCCTGATATCTCCAAATTTCAAATAATTTTACTAAATTCCGCGTTGTGGGGCCGCGATCTGGAGAAACAAACTGTTACCCGACATGTTGCCCCGACCTGGTCAGCGCTTTGTTTCGCGTTGTTTTACAAGCATCGCGCGAAAAGGGGATTGACGCTCCTGCGGCGAGTATCGGTCACACCGGAAGTTACAACCTTAAGAAGAATTCTGTAGGATTGGCGCACGCCTGATTTGCATGGTCGCGAATCAGCGACGGCAGATGCGCCCCGTCTTGCCATCGAAGCGCCCGGATTGGATGTTTTTTTCGCCATGCTTGTCGGCTAGGTCGACGGCATCGCCTCATGCTCGCATGGCATGGGACACCGCATCTGGATATCGGCTTCGACAGAATGGCAGAGCTTTTCGCGTCCTATCTCGACCATTTCGGCTTCGTGCAACGCCCCTTCGCGCTGACGCCCGATACCGATTTCCTGTACTGGTCCGACGCGCACAAGGGCGCGTATGCCATGCTGCAATACGGGCTGGCCTCGCATGCGCCGATCACGCTGCTGACTGGCGAGATCGGCGCCGGAAAGACGCTGCTGCTGCAGTATTTCGTCGACGGGCTGGATGATGATGTCACCCTGTCCCTGGTGACCAACACGCGCCCCGGCACGCGCGACATCCTGCAATGGCTGCTGCCCGAGCTTGCCAACCAGAGCACCGGCGACGAGCAGACATTTCAGCGCGTGCGCGAGTATTTCGTGAACGAATACAACGAGGGTCGCCGCGTGCTGCTGATCATCGACGAGGCGCAGAATCTCAGCATGGAGGCGCTCGAGGAGCTGCGCATGCTGACCAACATCAACATCGGCAAGGAGGACGTGCTGCAGCTGGTGCTCGTGGGGCAGCCGGAACTGCGCGACATGGTGCGCCGGCCGCGTCTGGTGCAGTTCGCGCAGCGCGTGGCCGCCAATTACCACCTGCCGCTGATGGATCCCGCGACGGTGGGCGCCTATATCGCGCACCGCCTGCGCGTCGCGGGAGGGCGCGCGGGCGTGTTCAGCCGCCAGGCCGCCGAGGTCGTCGCCGACGCGACCGGTGGTGTGCCGCGCCTGATAAACCAGCTGTGCGACCTGTCGCTGACCTACGCCTATGCCGAGGGTGACGTGATGGTCCGCGCCGCCACCGTCCAGGCTGTGCTCGATGACGGGGTATATTTCGGCGGCGCGGTCGCCGCCGACTGACGCGCCTACCAGTGGCCGGTGTTGCCCATGCTCGCCCAGGGTTCCTGCGCGGGCAGCGGCTCGCCGGACTGCAGCAGCTCGATCGAGACATTGTCCGGCGAGCGCACGAAGGCCATGCGCCCGTCACGCGGGGGCCGGTTGATGACCACGCCATTGTCCAACAGGTGCTGGCACTTGGCGTAGATGTCGTCGACCGCATAGGCGATGTGGCCGAAATGGCGGCTGTCGGCGGGCAATCCGTCGTCGCCGTCCCAGTTCCAGGTCAGCTCGATCGGGCAGTCGGGTTGTCCCGGCGGAGCCATGAAGACCAGCGTGAAGCGGCCCTGTTCGCTGTCATGGCGGCGGATTTCCTCAAGGCCCAGCAGCCGGTAGAAGGCCATCGAGGTGTCGAGCTCCTTCACCCGAACCATCGTGTGCAGGTATTTCATCCGTGATCCTCCGATGTGACGCGCGCACCCTACGCCGCATGCGCGCCGATGCAACCCGCCGGCGGGTTGCGCCGGCGCGCGCCGGGCGCGATGATGGGCAGGGGCGACTCGCCGCGCTGGAGGCAGGCATGCAGGGCTATCTGGACGCGTTGCGGCGCGTCATGGAGGACGGGACCGAGACGGGCGATCGCACCGGAACCGGGACGCGCGCGGTTTTCGGGTTGCAGATGCGTCATGCGCTCGATGATGGCTTTCCGCTGCTGACCACCAAGCGCGTACATCTGAAATCCGTCATTCACGAGCTGCTCTGGTTCCTTTCCGGGGACACGAATGTTCGATATCTGCAAGACAACGGGGTGCGGATCTGGAACGAGTGGGCCGACGAGGCGGGCGATCTTGGCCCCGTATATGGCCGCCAGTGGCGCGATTTCGGTGGCGTGGATCAGATCGCCGCGCTGGTGGACCTGATCCGGACGCAACCCGACAGCCGCCGCATGATCGTGTCGGCGTGGAACCCGCCCGACGTGCCGCGCATGGCGCTGCCGCCATGCCACACGTTGTTCCAGGTGCGGGTGCTGGACGGGCGCCTGCATCTGCAGCTCTATCAGCGCTCGGCCGACATGTTTCTGGGCGTGCCGTTCAACATCGCCTCGTATGCGCTGCTGCAGATGATGCTGGCGCATGTCACGGGTCACCGACCCGGCGACTTCGTGCACGCGATCGGGGATGCGCATATCTACAGCAACCACATGGAGCAGGTGCGTGAGCAGTTGTCGCGCAGCCCGCGGCCCTTGCCGCAGATGCGGTTCCGACGCGCGGTGAGCGACATCTTCGACTTCCGCTTCGAGGATTTCGAGCTTGTGGGGTATGACCCGCACCCCGCGATCCGCGCGCATGCTGACCGTGATCGTCGCGCGCGCGCGTGCGAACGCCATCGGCCGGGACGGTGCGATCCCGTGGTCGGCGCCCGAGGATCTGGCCTTCTTCCAGCGCGAGACCAGCGGCGCGGCGGTGATCATGGGGCGGCGCACATGGGACAGCCTGCCGCGCCGCCCGCTGCCGCGCCGCATGAACATCGTGGTGGGTGCGACGCCGGTGGCGGCGGAGTTTCAGGTGGCGTCGGTGGAAGCCGCGCTCGAGCTGGCGCGGGAGGCGGGGCATCTGCGCATCTACGGGATCGGCGGGGCGCGGGTCTACGCGGCACTGTTGCCTGTGGCGGACCGACTGGTGATCACCGATGTCGCGGTGGATGTGCCGCAGGCGGACACGTTCTTCCCCGTGGTGGAGCCCTCCGGGTGGATCGAGCGCGCGTCGCTCGAGCTGCGCGCCGCGTCGCCGCGGTGCGTGGTGCGCGAATTTCTGCGCCGCGCACCGGCGGGGGACGCGGCAGCCTTGCATCCGGCGGCGCGGCCCCGTACGTCTCGCTCCGGTTCGAACGATAGTCCCGGAGCTTGACACATGCGTCTTCAGATCAACACCGACAACAACATCCAGGGCGGCGATGACGTGCGCAGGCTGGTGACCGAGGTGGTCGAGTCGAAGCTCGCCGCAGTGTCCGAGGCGATCACCCGGATCGAGGTGCATCTGCAGGACCAGGCCTCGGGGAAATCGGGCGCCAGCGACAAGCGTTGCATGATCGAGGCGCGGCTCGAGGGGCGCGCGCCGTTGTCGGCAACGCACGCATCCGACACCATCCGCTCGGCGGTAATCGGCTCGGTCGACAAGCTGCGCAACGTGCTGGACACCGAACTGGGCAAGGCGCGCCGACATCGGTGAGCGCACTTCGCGCACGCTTTACCGGGATTGTTGCCGTAGGGCCACACGTGCCCGCTCCGCTTGCGGGGCCGGCCGCGTGTCAACCATTAGCGCGCGGCTGCCTGCCATGCCCGAAATCTTGATGGGGAGCGGCGCGCGTCTGCGCCCAGCGCTGTTTCCCGCGCGGCGGCAATCAACCCAGAGGCGAGCATTCGTTTGTGGAAACATGTGCAATTTATCATAATTTCGCCGCAATATCCTGCCACTGACTCGCTTTAGTTGCCTGAAGATCGAATTTTAAGTATCCTGGCAGCAACACAAAAAGACGATCCGAGCAGTTAACCGACAACACAGGCAGGAATCCGGACGCTTTCTCGAGACACGGTGCTTCCTGGCGCGCGAGGCTCTGCGCGTCCGGGTTGGTGTCGTGCGGTCCGGTTGGGGCAGGACGATGACACGGGCACGGAACCCTCGGGGCGCGATGCGCGCCCCGGTGCATGCGACGCGAAGGATGGGCTGGTGCGCGGCCGGCGGCGCTCTGCTGGCATTCGCGGTGTTGACGGGTTGCGCCGGCGACGGCGCGCAGCGTCAGCTGGGCTTTGCCGGCAGCGAGCGGATGGAGACCGCCGAGGCGACGCGCGAATTCCGCGTGGTCACCCCGACGCGTGCGTTCGCCAACGCGCCGCATGCGCTTCTGGTGCTCGAGCGTGATCTCGGCGGGGTGATCGAGCAGCGCGTCGCGCTCCCGAACGCGACCGCGATCGCCGGTGAGAACATGTTGTATCTGCGCGCGCAGACCTCGGGCAGCGCGAGCGCCAGCCGGTTGCGGCTGACCGAGATCCTGCCGCGTTTCGGCGGAGCGCCGGCGCCGTTCTCCGACATTGCCGAGGGCGATCTGATGGTTTCCGAGGATCGCCACGGCAGTGTCATATATGCCAGCCGGCAGCTTGCGGACGGGGTGGTCTGCGTGTTGGCGATGCGCCGTGCCGACACCGGCGCGCGGCCCTTGCCGCGCGGAAGCGTCGGGCTGGACATGATGTTGCGCAACTGTGTTCGGGGGGATGTGCGGGACGCGCTTCGCCCTATTGGCGAAGACGCATTCGGGCTTGGCCGGCCAACGGGGATCTGAACGGTCATGCGACGGCCTGATCCGATACGCCAGACGCGCCGCAAAACGGGGATTTTGACGTGTCACTTTTGATCGCAACGCGAAAATTGCGCCCCAGTGAGGTTCTGACCTTCCTGCTGTGGCTCGCCATCCTGTTTCCCATCGCACTTCTGGTCAGCATTCCGACATCGACGGCGGTTCAGGGGATCATGGGCCTGTGCGCCGTGGTGCTTGTGGCGCTGCTCAAGCCCTTCTGCATGAAGAGCATCGTCGCACGCTTCGTGCTGCTGGGGATCGCCAGTGTGGTGGTGATGCGCTACTGGGCCTGGCGGCTGACCGAGACCCTGCCGCCGCCCGACGAGCCGCTGTCCTTCGCCGCAGCGCTGGCGCTGTTTCTGGTCGAGACCTACGCCATTGCGGTGTTCTTCATCAGCTCCTTCATCACCGCCGATCCCGTCGAGCGGTCCCTGCCACCGAGGGTCGCCGCCCAGAACCTGCCCACGGTGGACATTCTGGTGCCCAGCTACAACGAGCCCACCGACATGCTGAGCGTCACGCTGTCGGCGGCGAAGAACATGCACTACCCGGCGGACCGGCGCACCGTGGTTCTGTGCGACGATGGCGGCACCGACCAGCGCTGCAACCACGACGCCCCCGAGATCGCCAGCGCCGCCCGCGCGCGCCGCCGCGAATTGATGGCGCTGTGCGAGGAGTTGGGCGTCGTCTATTCCACCCGTCCGCGCAACGAGCATGCCAAGGCGGGCAACATGTCGGCCGCGCTCGAGCGGCTGGACGGGGAACTGGTGGTGGTGTTCGACGCCGACCACGTGCCGTCGCGCGATTTTCTGGCCCGCACCGTGGGATACTTCGTCGAAGATCCGAAGCTGTTTCTGGTCCAGACGCCGCATTTCTTCCTGAACCCCGATCCGATCGACCGCAATATCGGGCTGCGCGCCGACTGCCCCCCGGAAAACGAGATGTTCTACCATCAGGGGCACCGCGGGCTGGACCGCTGGGGGGGCGCGTTCTTCTGCGGCTCGGCCGCCGTGCTGCGGCGTGCGGCGCTTGATGACGTGGGCGGATTCGCCGGCGAAACCATCACCGAGGACGCCGAGACCGCGCTCGAGATTCATTCCCGCGGGTGGAAGAGCCTCTATGTCGATCACGCGATGATCGCGGGGCTTCAGCCCGAGACCTTCATCACCTTCATCCAGCAGCGGGGGCGCTGGGCGGCGGGGATGATGCAGCTTCTGATGCTGAAGAACCCGCTGCGCCGGCGCGGGCTGAGCGTGACGCAGCGGCTGTGCTACCTGAATTCGATGACCTTCTGGCTGTTCCCGCTGGTCCGGATGGCCTTCATCCTGGCGCCGCTGGCCTATCTGTTCTTCGGGTTGCAGATCTTCGTCGCCACGATCCACGAGGTCGCGGTCTACATGTCCAGTTACATGCTGATCAGCTTCATGGTGCAGAACGCGCTTTATGCGCGTGTGCGCTGGCCGCTGATCTCGGAGGTCTACGAGACCGCGCAGGCGCCCTATCTTTCGGGGGTCGTGCTGCGCACCATCGCCAAGCCGCGCGGCGCCAAGTTCAACGTGACCGCCAAGGACGAGGTGCTGGACGAGGATTTCATCTCGCCCATCTACAAGCCGCTCCTGTTCGTCTGGGCGCTCGCGGGGTTGGGTGTGCTTGCCGCTGCGGTGCGCTGGGTCCTGTTTCCCGGCGACCACACGATCCTGATGATCGTCGGCGGCTGGGCGGTGTTCAACTTCCTGATCCTGTCGGCATCGTTGCGCGCCGTGTCCGAGCGCCAGCAGCGCCGCGCCGTTCCGCGGGTGCCGATGGAGGTCCCCGCCGTGGCCGCCATCGGGCGCGACGAGTTCAGCTTCCTCGCGGCAACGGTGCTCGATGCCTCGACCAGCGGCGCGCGGCTGCGCCTGCGCCCCGGCCCCGACACCGACACCGCCGAACTGACCGCGATCGCGAAGGGGTATGTGTTCTACTTCACGCCCGAATTTCCGAAATCGCCGCATCTGGAGAACGCCGTCCGCGTGCAGGTGCAATCGGTGACGCGTGACAACAGCGGCTGGGTGGTCGGGGTCCGCTTCGATCCCGATCAGCCCATGGCGGTGCGCGAGACCGTGGCGCATCTCATCTTCGGCGACAGCGCCGTCTGGGAGGCCGTGCGCGCCACGCGCAACAAGCCCAAGAGCATGCTCGCGGGGATGGCCTATGTGGTCGGGCTCGCCTTTGCGGGGATGTATCACACGCTCCGCGCGCTCGCAGCCGAACCCGAGCGTCGTCGCCGCGCCAGCATCAGGGACCGCGAACGCACCCGCGAGGCGTCGGTTCCCGCGCATCTACTGGCCTTCGGCGAGGCATTCGACCCCGATCCCACCGCCTGCGCGCGGCCGATCCCGCTGTCGGCCATCGCCGCGCAGAAGCGCAAGGTCGACACAGCCCCGGCCGGCGCCGACACGCGCGTCCAGCCCCAGTTGGGGCCTGCGACATGAGCGGGCAGGTGTGCGCAGGCGCTGAATGGTTGCGGGCAGGCGCGGCGAGGGCATGCGCTGCGGGACTTGTCGCGGCCGCCGTCACCCTGGCGACCCCCGCCGTGGCCGAGGCGCCCCTGATCGCGGTTCCCTTCGACGATGACGCCGACGCCGCGTCCATCGATCCCGGCGAGTTCTCCGAGGATCGTTTCGCCGACACGCGCCGCCGGGTTGCCGACGACGCCGCGGCCGCCGCGCCTGCGCCCTGGGTGTCACCGCTGCGCCCGATGCGGGTCAGCAGCATGCAGACGGGCAGCGTCTGGCGCTTCACCGGCGAACGCCACAGCGAGGCGTTCACCCTGCATGTCGGCGACCCGGCGATGGCCGGGCGCCTGCGCCTGCGCCTCATGTCGACCGTGAACGTGCTGCCGGAACGCTCGTCGCTTCGCGTGCAGGTCAACGGCTCCGAACTGGGCGAGGTGACGCTGCGCAGCTTCACCGGTTTCACCGACATGTATCTCGATCTGCCCGAGGGCGTGCTGGTCTCGGGGCGCAACGCGGTGCGGCTGGACGTGGCGCAGCATCACCGCATCTTCTGCGGGCCCGATGCCTCATGGGCGCTGTGGACCGAGCTGGACCTCGCCGAAAGCGGGCTCGAGGTCGACCCCGGCCATGTGACCCCCTCGGCCCAGGCCTTCCTGATGGCGCTCGCCGCGCAGGCGGCTTCCGGCGGCGCCATCGAGGTGCGCGGCACCGCCGCGCTGGGCGAGGCGCGCACCGAGTGGTTGCGCGCGCTCACCGCGCAGCTTGGGCGTGCCATGTCAGGCAAGCCGCTGGCCTTCGACTTCACCGGGCACTGGACGGTGCGCCCGCAGACGCCGGCGCGTGCGCGCGTCTCCGTCCTGCCCGGCGCCGAAAACCGGCTGCGCTTCGTGACCGGCGCCGATGGCGCGCAGGTGCTGGTGGTCGAATTCGTCCCCGGTGCCCCGGCAGAGGCGATGCCCGACCTGTCCGCCGCCCTGCCGGCGATGGCGCAGAGCGAGCGCCCGCCACTGATCGAGCCCGGGCGCGAGGTTGCGCTGGCCGAATTCGGGGTCGAGACCGAGCGCTTCGCGGAACGCTTCGCCCGGCGTGAGCACGCGTTCCGCCTGCCCGATGACTGGCTGGTGCTGACCGCTGAAAAGGCGCGCCTGCGGCTTGACTACATCTACGCCGATGGTCTGCCGGAAGGCTCGGTGCTGGTTCTGTTCATGAACGATGAACCGATCCGCATGCTGCCGCTGTGGGGCGATCCGAACAATTACATCACGCGGTTTCCGATCGATTTCGAGGCACGGCACCTGACCTCGGGGACCAACATCTTCGCCTTCGAGGTGCTGATCCCCGGCGACCCGCCCGACATGCCCTGCGCAGGTGCGCGCGGCGCGGTGCTGGAGATTGCGGCCTCCTCCACGCTTGATGTGCCCGACAGCCCGTCGATGTTCCTGCCCGACATGGGGCTTGCCTTCAGCGCGCTCACGCCCGACAGCCTGGTGACGAACGATCTGACGCATCGTGCCTTCGACCCCGAGGACAGCCTGGTCCTTGGGGCGGCGCTGGCGCGTGCGGGGGCCGGATACCGTCCGGCGCACCTGCATCTGATGGCGCTCGAGGATCTGGGCTCGGTCCCGCTGGGCCGGTATTCGGTCGAGCGGCGCCTGCTCGAGGATGTGCTGGCCCCGATCACGCGCGGCATGCCCGGCGACGGCCCGGGAGCTGCGCCCTCGGCCCAGCCCGACCCGTTCCGCTTCGTGCAGGAGGCCCGCGGCAGCCGTGCGGCGCTTGTCGGCTGGTGGGATTGGGTCATGGGCCATGCGGGCGACTTCCTGCAGTGGGTCAACCCGCGCACCGAGGATCGGCTCAACGAATGGCTTGAACGCCAGCAGGGGCAGGCCGTGTTCCTGCACCTCGATCACCGCCGCCCCGATCAGATCTGGATGCTGCGCAGCACCGACGCCGACATCGGCGACATCGCGGCGGCGGTGGTGGCCGCGCGCACCATCGGCGAGGGTCCGCGCGGGCAGGTGTCGGTGCTGGACCATGACGGAACGTGGCGGAACTGGCTGGCCCCGGACCGTCAGCCGGTGATGCTGGAGCCCTGGACGCTGGCCAATTTCCGCAGCGCGATGGGCAATCTCGTCTCGGCCCGGCCGATCACTTTCGTCTTTATCCTGTTCTTCCTGACGCTGGTGTCGGCTGCGCTGGCGCTGCGTCTGGTGATCTCGACGCGGGAGCACGACCGATGAACCGACGCCACTGTCTGAGCCTGCTTACCGGAGCGGCTGCCGCTGCGCTGGGCGCTCCGGGGGCGCGCGCCGCGCTGGGGGCCCTCGATCTGGCATCCGAAGCCGCGCCGGTGTGGGAGGCGTGGAAAACCGCGCATCTGACCTCGGACGGCCGGGTGGTCGACACGTTTCAGGAAGACGGCAGCCATTCCGAAGGGCAGGGCTACGGCATGGTCCTGGCCGCGATCTTCGAGGACGCGCCCGCGTTTCGCCGGATGTTCGACTGGACCGAACTGAACCTGGCGCGCCGCGGCGACGGGCTGCTCAGCTGGCGCTGGCTTCCGGGGCGCAGCGATCCGGTGCCCGACCGCAACAATGCCAGCGATGGCGATCTGTTCTACGGCTGGGCGCTGGTCCGGGCCGGGCGCAGCTTCGCCGAGCCGCGCTACATGACCCGCGCCATCGAGATTGCCGAGGCGTTGGCAGCAACCTGCATTGTCACCGACCCCTCGGACCCGGACCGCACCGTCCTGCTGCCGGCGGTGCATGGCTTCGCCCATGACGGGCGCCTGACGCTCAATCCGTCCTACTACATGCCGCTGGCGATGCGCGAGCTTGCCGATGCGACCGGGGTGCAGGCCATCGCCACCTGTGCCGCGCATGGCCAGGCGCTGATCGATCGGGTGGCGGCGCAGGGGCTGGTTCCCGACTGGATCGAGCTCGATGAAGACGGCTGGCGCCCGGCGCGGCTGTTCCCGCCCCAGAGCGGCTACGAGGCGATCCGCGTGCCGCTGTTCCAGATCTGGTCGGGGAGCGCGGGGGCCGCGGCGGTGCGCGCGATGGCCGCAGCGCATGCGCGCGCGGGTGACGAGCCCCGCCTGGTGCCCGTGGTGTTCGAGCCCGACACCGGCGCGGTGCTGGAGCGCAGCCCCGATCCGGGCTACCGCGCGCTTGCGGGGCTGGTGCACTGCGCGCGAAGCGCTTCGGTCGGTGCCGCGATCCCCGCCTTCGACCCCGATCAACCCTACTACCCGGCGACGCTGCAGATGTTTGCGATGATCGCCGCGAACGAGGTGCTTTCCGAATGCGTCCCGATCTGACCGCCCTGCGCCGCGGCGCCGCCCTCAGCGGTGTTCTGGCCGTGCTGGCGCTTGCCGCGCCCGCCGGCGCCCAGACCGCCACCCAGGACGACCTGCGCGCGCTGGTGTTCTACCTTGAACAGAACGATCAGCGCGCAGTCGAGGCCGAGATGCGGCGTTTGCGCGCGCAGTTCCCCGACTGGCGCCCGCCCGGCGACCTGTCCGAGCTGACGCGTCCGCAGGCCGGGGGCGGCGGCGCGGCCGGCCCCGATGTGGCGGGCATCTGGCGGCGGATCGAGCGCAACGACTTCAGCGGCGCGCGGCAGGCGATCGACCAGACCCGCCGCAATTTTCCCGACTGGTCGCCGGACCCCGACCTGCTGCGGGTGCTCGAGCTGAACGAGGCGCAGGCCGCGTTCGACAGTGCCGTCAGCGCCCGGGACGCGCCCCGCGCGATCTCGGTCGCGCAACGAAGCCCGCGCCTGTTGCGCTGCGACCGGATCAACAACGCGTGGCAACTCGCCGACATGTTCCAGCTTGCCGGGCAGACCGGCAGCGCGGTTGCGACCCATCGCTCGACCTTGCAGTCCTGCACACGGTTTTCGGACATGCAGTCGACGCTGGAGAAGGCTGACGCGATCGCGTCGTCGTCGCAGATGAGCGAGCTTTTCGCCGCCGCCCGCGCCGCGGCGCCTGCGAACGAAGCGCGGCTGAACGAGCTCGAAGCGCGCCTGCGCGCCGGCCGTGGCGGCGCGGCGCCGGCGGCGTCGGCGGGCACGTCCGCCCCCCCCGCGTCGCCCTCGCTGCGGGCCCCGTCACAGGCACAGGCTCCGAGCCCCACGCCGCAGCCGCAGGCGGCCCCGGCCGCCGCATCGCAGGTGGCCGGGGCCGCCGCGTTGCGCCGCCTGCCGCCGCGCGGCGACGGCCGCGCGGCCAAGGTGCGCGCCGCCAAGGAGGCCGCGGCCTGGTCGCGCTGCCTGGCGCGGTCGGCGTCGCCGCGCTCGCTCGAAGTGCTCTATGAGCGCTCGTGGTGCGCTCTGGCGCATGACCGCCCCGCCGAGGCGCTGTCGGGCTTTGCCGCCGTGGACGAACGCGCCGGCGCGCTGGGCGGATCGGTGCCGCGCGATGTGCGCTTCGGGCTGGCGCTCGCGTATCTCAGCCTGCAGATGACCGAAGAGGGCGCGCGGATTGCCGGCAGCGTCAACCTGACCAATGAACAGCGGCGCGAGGTCGAGACCATCGTGCTGGACCAGCGCGGCGTGCGTGCCTACCGCCTTGGCGAGTATCGGCAGGCGATCGCGCATTTCAACGCGCTCGAGCAGGTGAACGGATCGCTGCGCCGCGATCTCGCGATCCTGCGCGCGTATGCCTATCTGAACTCGAACCAGCGCAGCACGGCGCGCGAACAGTTCGAGCGGCTGCACGCACAGCTTGCCACGTCGGAGACGCGCGCCGGACTGAACGCGGCGCGCTGAGGTCCGGGACGCTGCCGCGCGGCGCGGGTCAGCCGAATCGCGGCTGACCCGGTTGCACGATCACGAGTTCGACGAGGCCAGCGACAGATGCCCGCGCGCGCCGGTGCCGGGCAAGGGGTCCGAGTGGCTGTCCATGAAGTCCATCACCAGCGGGCGGATGTTGTCACGCCAGCTGCGCCCCGCGAAGATGCCGTAATGCCCTGCGCCCTGTTCCAGGTGCTGCGCCTTGCGCGCATCGTCCAGCCCGGTCAGCAGGTCGAGCGCCGCGAGGCACTGCCCAGGCGCGCTGATGTCGTCCTTCGACCCCTCGACGACCTTGACGGCGACTCGGGTGATCTTGCCGAAATCGACCTTGTGGCCATCGACCACGAATTCGTTTCGCGCGATTTCGCGGTCCTTGAAGATGCGTTCCACGGTCGACAGGTAGAACTCGGCGGTCATGTCCATCACCGCGAGGTATTCGTCGTAGAACCGGTTGTGCTTGTCGCGCTCGCGCGCCTCGCCCTTGGCCTCGTTCGAGATCTTGTCGGCAAAGGCGGTGGCGTGGCGCTCGGCGTTCATCGAGATGAAGGACGCCAGTTGCAACAGCCCCGGATAGACCAGCCGCCCCACGCCGGGATACTTGAAGCCCACGCGCTGGATTGCCAGGTGCTCGAGTTGCCCCATGGTGACGCGGCGGCCGAAATCGGTGACTTCGGTCGGATTGGCGTCGGGGTCGATGGGGCCGCCGATCAGGGTCAGCGTGCGCGGCTGCGACTCGGGCTCCAGTTCGGCCAGATAGGCGGTGGCGGCCAGCGCCAGCGGCACCGGCTGACACACGGCGATCACATGCGTGTCCGGGCCCAGATGGCGCATGAAATCCATCAGGTAGAGGGTGTAATCCTCGATGTCGAACTTGCCTTCGGAGACCGGGATATCGCGCGCATTGTGCCAGTCGGTCACCCAGACCTCGCAGTCGGGCAGCAGGCTGGCCACGGTCGAGCGCAGGAGCGTCGCGTAATGGCCCGACATCGGCGCGCAGACCAGCACCCGGCGCGGCTTCTCGGTGCGGTTCTGGACCTTGAAGCGGACCAGATCGCCGAAGGGTCGTGCAACCTCGGTCACGCGCTCGACGATATGGTCGCGCCCGTCATCGCCGACGACGGTGCGCACGCCCCAGTCGGGCTTGATGACCATGCGCGCGAAGCTGCGCTCGGTCACGCGCCCCCACGCCGACATTACCTTGAACATCGGGTGCGGGACCATCCCCCACACCGGGTAAGAGGCAATGGCACGGGCCGACGCGCCCATCCACTCGTTCGTATTGCGGATGGTCTCCATCAGATCATAGGTTGCCATGTTCTTCATGCGGTCTCCTTGGGCTGTGCCCGACGTTTCGGAATCGCCGCTTTCCCCATGGCCCGAGCGACGTTATGCTGCGAATGCGAAGATAGGGGGGATTTTCTGCCATGACAACTTCTGAATATGACGATGGTCCAAAGGTCGAGGCGCTGAAGGAAAATCTTGCCCGGATCGAAGAGCTGACCCAGCGGCTCGTTTCGGCGCTCGCGCAGCGCGACACGCCCAAGCCCGAGTTGCAGGCCCCCGATCACAGTCTGTTCCTGAAGGCCAGCGCCGCCTACTGGGCCGAGGCGATGAACAACCCGTCCAAGATCCTCGAGCATCAGATCGGCTACTGGGGCAAGACCCTGAAGCACTATGTCGAGGCGCAGGAGGCGCTGCGCACCGGCAAGCTGGCCGCCCCCGAGGATCACACCCCCGACGACCGGCGCTTTTCCAACCCGCTGTGGAAGACGCACCCCTATTTCAACTTCGTCAAGCAGCAGTATCTGATGGCGTCCGAGGCAGTGGCCGAGGCGGTGCAGGCGCTCGACACTGTCGATGCGCGCGACAAGAAGCGGATCGAGTATTTCACCCAGCAGATCGTCGACATGATGTCGCCCACCAACTTCCTGGCGACCAATCCGGACGCGCTTGCCCGCGCGGTCGAGACCGAGGGCGAAAGCCTGGTGAAGGGGCTCGAGAACCTTGTCCGCGACGTCGAGGCCAATCGCGGCGAATTGCTCGTCACGCTTGCGGACCGCGACGCGTTCCGCGTTGGCGGCAACCTGGCCACCGCGCCGGGCAAGGTGGTGTTCCGCAACCGCCTGTTCGAGCTGATCCAGTATGCGCCCACCACCGACGAGGTCCACCGCACCCCGATGGTGCTGTTCCCGCCCTGGATCAACAAGTTCTACATCCTCGATCTGAAGCCGCAGAACAGCTTCATCCGGTGGGTCGTCGATCAGGGCTACACGCTGTTCGTGGTCAGCTGGGTCAACCCCGATGCCAGCTACGCCGATGTCGGCCTCGATGAGTATGTCGACGAAGGGTATCTGGAAGCGATCCGCGTTGCGCGCGAAATCACCGGCGAGAAGCAGGTCAACGCGATCGGCTACTGCATCGCCGGGACCACGCTGTCGCTCGCGCTCGCGCTTCTGGACAAGCGCAAGGACAAGTCGGTGCGCTCGGCCACCTTCTTCACCACGCTCACCGATTTCTCGGACCAGGGCGAGGTCGGGGTGTTCCTGGACAACGATTTCGTCGACGGGATCGAGGCCGAGGTGACCGAGAAGGGCATCCTGCAGTCGCATTTCATGACGCGGACGTTTTCCTATCTGCGCTCGAAGGATCTGATCTACGGCCCGGCGATTCGCAGCTACATGATGGGGGAAGCGCCGCCCGCCTTCGATCTGCTCTACTGGAACGGCGACGGCACCAACCTGCCCGCGCGCATGGCGGTGCAATACCTGCGCGGGCTGTGCCAGGCAGACCGCTTCGCCGCCGACAGCTTCACGCTGTGCGGCGAGGATCTGTCCATCAAGGGCGTCAAGGTGCCGGTCTGCGCCATCGCCTGCGAGACCGACCACATCGCGGCGTGGAAATCGAGCTTCCGCGGGGTGGCACAGATGGGCAGCCGCTCCAAGACCTTCATCCTGTCGGAATCGGGGCATATCGCGGGCATCGTGAACCCGCCCAGCAAGCGCAAATACGGCCATTATCTGTCCGACGGCCCGCTCGACGACCCGGACGCGTGGCGCGCACGCGCCGCGTATCACGAAGGCTCGTGGTGGCCGCATTGGGAAGGCTGGCTGCGCAAGCGCTCGGGTGCGAAAGTGCCCGCGCGCCAGCCGGGCGAGGGCGGGTATCCCGCGCTGTGCGATGCGCCCGGCACCTACGTTACCGCGGTGCCCGAGGTCTGACGGCCCGGAGGGAATATGCTGCAGTGCAGAAAAAGGGCTTGAAATGCTGCGCTGCAGCGTGCATATAGGGGTCAGCCCGGCGGAGCCCCGATCCTCCGAGAGCGCAACCTCGAAAGGAGCATGACATGCAGAGCACCGACTACACCAAGATGATGAAAGACATGATGGGCGCATTCCCGATGGACACCAGCGCCATGCAGGAAGCCTTCAAGACCCAGGCCGCGCTGACCGAGCGCATGAGCAAGGTCGTTCTGGAAGCCGCCGAGAAGTCGACCGAAGTGTCGACCAAGTGGACCAAGGACACGCTGGCCAAGGTCGGCGAGATGTCGACCGCCAAGGCCGAGCCCGCCGACTACAGCAAGTCGATGACCGATTTCGCCTCGTCCTCGGCCGAAATGGCTGCCGAGAACATGGCCGCCTTCGCTGAAATCGCGAAGAAGGTGCAGATGGAAACCGTCGAGCTGCTGATGGCCGCCGGCAAGGACATGTCCGAAGACGCATCGGCCGCCGTCAAGAAGGCCACCGACGACATGAACGCCGCTGCCAAGAAAGCCACGGCGACCGCCGGCGCTGCGAAGAAGTAAGCGCAACACCGCGCACGAGAAACCTCGAGGCCCGGCGCCCTCCTCCCAGCCGGACGCCTTGACGTGAGGGCGAGCAGCAATGCTCGCCCTTTTCTTTTTCCGGGCCGTGCCATAGGCTGGAGCACACATGAACGGCCGGGAGGAAACCGTGGCCCAGTCCGACACGCCGCTGCTGATCAAGCGCTACGCCAGCCGCAGGCTCTACAATACGGAAACCAGCGACTACGTCACGCTTGACGACATCGCGCGCCTGATCCGCGAAGGGCGCGAGGTGAAGATCGTCGACCTCAAGTCCGGCGACGATCTGACCCGGCAATACCTGTTGCAGATCATCGCCGAACACGAAAGCCGCGGCGAGAACGTCCTGCCGATCGACGTGCTGACCGATCTGGTGCGCAGCTATACCACGCAGGCGCAGTCGGTGGTGCCGCAGTTCCTGGCAATGTCCTTCGACCTGCTGCGCGAAGGCCAGTCCAAGATGGTCGAGAACATGACCAGCATGCCGCACCCGATGGCCGGCGTGCCGGGGTTCGAGGAAATGCAGCGTCAGCAGCAGGCGTTTCTGAAGACGATGATGGCCGGCTGGCCGGGGCTGCCGCCCTCGACCGGGGGCGAAGGGGGGGGCGAGCCCACCGCGCCGCCCGAGCGCGAAGACCTCGACGAGATCAAGCGCCAGCTGGCCGAGCTTCAGACGCGGCTGAACACGTTGAACAAGTAACGCCTGACGGAGTGCGACCCTTCAGCTACTCGGCCGCGCGCGTGAGCGCTGCGTCCGCGGGGTCGGGGGCGTGCAGGTAATCGCGCGTCAGCGGCACCGCGTCCTGTTCGCGCGCAAGCTGGACCTGAAACACGCATTGGGTGTTGAAACGGAAGGTCTGCTCGCAGGCGACAAGGTAGTAGCGCCACATCCGGCAGAACCGCGCGTCGAACATCTCGCGGATCTGCGCTTCATTGGTGCGGAAGCGATCATGCCAGTGACGCAGCGTCATCGCGTAGTGCAGGCGCAGGACTTCGACATCGGTCGTCCACAGCCCTTCGCGCTCGACCGCGTCCAGAACTTCGGACATCGCGGGCACGTAGCCACCTGGGAAGATGTAGCGCGCAATCCAGGGGTTGGTCGATCCCGGCGGATCGGCGCGTCCGATGGTGTGCACCAGCGCCACGCCATCGGGGTGGAGGCGGTCCCGGATGGTGCGGAAATAGTCGCGGTAATGGGGCGTGCCGACATGCTCGAACATGCCGACCGACACGATCCTGTCGAACTGGCCCCGCAGCTGCCGGTAGTCCCGCATCTCGAAGCGCACCCGGTTGTCCAGCCCCGCAGCTTCGGCGCGCGCGCGGGCGTGCGCCAGCTGCTCGCGCGAGAGCGTGATGCCCAGCACCTCGGCGCCATGCTCGCGCGCCAGCGTCAGCGCCATGCCGCCCCACCCGCAGCCGATATCGAGCACGCGCATGCCCGGCTCCAGGCACAGCTTGCGTGCGACATGTGCCTTCTTCTGTGCCTGCGCGGCCTCGAGCGTGTCGTCGGGCGTGCGGAAATAGGCGCAGGAATACTGCCGGTCCGCGTCCAGAAAGAGCGCGTAGAAGGCACCGGACAGGTCGTAGTGATGCGCCACGTTGCGCTGCGCGCGCGCCGCCGGGTTGAATTGGCGCAGTCCGCGCAGCCAGTTGCGAAGGTGGCGGTTCAGGCGGATCGTCGGGCTGCGGACACCACTGCGCAGGTTGCGCAGCGCAAGCTCCAGCAGCCCGTGCAGATCGTCCCCGGCGATCGTCAGCCGGGCGTCGGTATAGGCTTCGCCCAGAGCAAGCTCGGGGTTCAGCAGCAGCCGGCGCGCGGTGCCGTGGTCGTGGATGGTCACGGCGACATCGGGGAATGCAGTGTCGCCATCGCCCAGCGTCACCTGACGCCCGCCGGGAAGATCAAGCCGCAACCGGCCCCGGCGGATCAGCCCCCTCAGGCTTCGCTCCAGCAGATGGGTCCACATGACAAAGCGCCTTGTCGGGTGGTACATCCTTCAGGCACCGAGACTACCCACATTCGCGTGATTTCGCAACAATCGTGCGACAGGGCGGGGCAAGGCAGGGCATCTGCAACGGCGTCAGTAGTCGCGCTCGAAGAACACGCCGACACCGGCGCGGCCCTGTTCATCGACCCGGCCGCGCACCGTCAGCTGTGGCGACACGTCCAGGTTGATCGTCACCTCGCTGCGCCCCTGCGGATCCAGCACGACGTCGGTATAGACGTTTTCGGTCACGTAGCGCCCGGCGCGGACAGCGGCGTTGCCGTCCTCGTCGGTGGTGATGTCCAGATCGTCCAGCCCCACGCTCGAGCGCAGCCGCTCCATCAGCCCGTTGCCGCCGCGGCCTGACAGCGTCGCCAGCGCCGAGGCCAGCTGCGCGGCCTGAAACGCCGACAGCGAGGCCAGCTCGCGGTCGAAGATCAGGCGCGAGACGACCTCCTCCTCGGGCAGTTCGGGCACCGATGAAAAGGTGATCTGCGGAGCCGATGCCTCGCCCTCGAGCGCGATCGAGGTGCTCACCCCGCCGCTGTCGGTGGTCGCGACCAGCCGCACGAAGGGCGTGAACTCGCCCTGCAGGCTGGCATAGCCCTCGGTCAGGGTGAAGCGGTTGCCCAGCAGGTCCAGCCGGCCGCGGATCAGCCCGAATTCGCCGATCGGGATCACGTCGCGCGTGGTGCCGGTCAGCCGCAGGCTGCCGCCCAGTTCGGCGTCCAGCCCGCGGCCGCGGATGAACACCCGGTTCGGCGCATCGAGCGTCAGATCCAGCCGGATCGGGCGCGCCTCGGCGCGGGCGGCGTCGTCGCGCATCAGCCCGGCGCGCTCGCGCGTCAGCTGCGATGCGGCCGATTCGTTGCGGTGCACGATCCCCGGCGGCACATAGCCCGGCCCCCCGAGCCCGGTGCTGGGGATCCGGATCTCTGCGCCGTCGATCGTCAGATCTCCGGACACCAGCCGTTCGCCCGCCAGCGCGCCGGTGAACGCCGCGGTCCCCGAGACCCCGGCCTCGAACAGCTGCGGATCGCTGACAACCAGCCCGTCCAGCCGCAGCGCCAGATCGACCGCCTGCGCGCCCTCCAGCTGCACCGACCCGCCAACCGAAAACCGCCCGCCGCGCGCACCGCTTCCGCGCAGGTCGATCCGGGCCTGCCCGGCCCCAAGCTCGACCCGCGCGGCGATGTCGCTCAGCCGCAGGTTCACCACCGGTTGCACGAAGGTTGCCCCGGCCACCGTGGCGGTGCCGGTGAGCGATCGCAGCGCAAGCGGCCCGTTCAGGCCAAGATCGAACTGCACGGGGCCCTGGATCGATCCGGGCGTTATGACGGGCGTGATGAGCGCCAGGTCGGCGGCGCCCGTCACGCGCAGATTGGCGGTCAGATCGGTGGTGCGGATGCTCCCGCTGGTGCGCGCGGTGATCCCGCCCGGACCGGTGCCCGCAAGATCGAGCGTGATCGCCTCCGCGCCCTGTTCGACCGACCCGCGGAGCTCGGCCGGGCCGCTGAAATCGGGCACCACACGCGCAAGATCGGCCAGCCGGGCCTCGATCTGCAGCCGACGGGGTGCCGCGGCGGTGCCGGTGGCGCGGGCGCTCAGTTGCGGGTTGCTCAGCTCGGCCGATTGCAGGACAACCTCGCCGCCATCCTCGGTCCCCACGGCGCGCAGCCGCGTGGTGCCGGCCAGCAGCGCGTCGGCCTGCTCCTGGCCTGCCCGCAGCCCGTTGGCGGTGACATCAAGCGCAACCCTGCGCTGCGTGCCGACCTCGCGCAGCTCGGCGGTGCCGTCGATGGCGCCGGCAAGCCCCGGGCGGATGTTCGACAGCGCCGGCAAGGCAAAAACCGCGTCGATTTCCGACGCGCCGGGCGCGATGCGCCCATCCAGCCGCGCCGACAGCGCCGGGTTTTCCAGCGTCATGCGCTCCAGCTCGATCACCTCGCCGCGCCGCAACAGCGCAACGTCAAGCTCGGTCTGGCCACGCAGCGCGCGGTCGAGTTCGGCCTGACCCACGGCAAGGCCGCGGCCCGTGGCGCGCATGTCCAGATGCTCGGCCCCGTTGCGGGTGCGCAGCGCCACCGTGGCATCCAGATCGCCGCCGTATTGCGGGCCCAGCACCGACAGATCGGTGAAGCGAAGGTCGCCGTCGAGATCCAGATCGTCGCTGCGCAGCCGCCCCGACACATCGGCCGAAAGCGTGCGCGCCTGCGCGACAAGCTGGCGGATGACGATCCCGTCGGTGCCGCGCCGCGCCGAGAGCCGGATCTCGCTGCGCCCCGACAGCAGGCTGTCGATCTCGTCGATGTCGAGCGTCACGTCCTGCCCGGTGAGTTCGGTCTCCAGATCGAAGCCGCCGGTCAGGGGGACCACCTCGCCGCGCAGGCGCCCGGCCAGCGCCCCCGACAGCGCCCGCCCGGCCAGCCCCGAGAACCGCTCGAGCGCCTCGAGCTCGGCGTCCACATCGAGCGACACCGAGCCATCATCGAACGCCGCTTCGCCCTGCAGCCAGTAATCGGCGCCCTCGATCACCAGCCCGGGCACGCTGAGCGGAGCGCCGGCGCGCCAGATCGCGCCGACATTGCCGTCCACCCGGTCGCCGATCGCACGCGCAAGGTTCGGGTCCTCCGGCGCGATGCCCTCGGCGCGGAAGTCGAGCACGGCGTCGATCACCTCGGCGCCGCCGCCCTCGGCCGGGGTGATGCGCCCGATCCCGCTGGCCACGATCCGCCCGACCTCCAGCCCCGGTCGGACCAGCTCGCGCAGATCGAAATCAAGCTCCCAGTCCTCGCTTTGCATGGCGTCGAAGGCAAGCCGCAGCTCGGCGTTGCGCACCGTGGTGCGCGGCCCGGGCAGCGGCAGCACAACCGGTGCGTCATCGCGCGGGCGCAGGCGGCCCGACAGGTCGATCATCTCGGGGACCCCGTCGCCTGCGACCGTGGCGCGACCCTCGAGGCGCAGCAATTCGGTGGCCACCAGCAGTTCGTCCAGCGTGACCCGGCCGTCGGGGGTGCGCCGAGCCTGCGCGCGCAGGCGGCTGTCGGGGCCGAAGAAGCCGTGGAACTCCGCGTCCAGCAGCGGGCGCAGGTCGCCGGCGATGTCGATGTCCAGCGTCTGCGGCGCGTCCTCCACCGGTGCTGCGATCCGCACCGCGCCGCCGATGCGCTGCACGCCGTCGGTGGCCACCGAGATTTCGGCCGCGAAGTCGTCGAGCGGTGCGTCGCCGGTGATCCGCAGCGCCGTTGCGGGGCGGTCGGGCAGGTTGAGCAGCCGCGCCGCGATCCCGTCAGGGCCCTCGGAAACGTCAAGATCAAGTGACAACTGCCGGGTTTCGTTGGTAAACGCACCGCGCAAGCGGACCTGCCCCTCGGCGCCCCCCTCGGCGCCCCCCTCGGCGCCGTCGACGCGCAGGATGTCTAGCTGCGCCTGCCCGTCACCATCGGCCAGCGACACCGCGCCCTCGGCCGAGAGCACGATCTCTTCGCCCAGGATCGCCTCACCCAGCACGATGCGCGCAATCGCCAGCTCACGCAGTTCGACCGACACCGGCAGATCAGGCAGCGCGAAAGGCTGCGCGGGGGCGTCGCGTGCCTCGGGTTGCAGGCGCGCGGCCTCGTCGGGGACCGGGGGGCGCAGGATCTCCATCTCCTGCGCGGTCAGCTCGGCGATCTCGATCCGCCGCGCCAGCAGCGCCGTGCGGTTCCATTGCATCGCCGCTCCGCGCAGGACCAGCCACACGCCCTCATCATCGGCGATGGTCATTTCCTCGATCGTCGCGCGCGAGCGCAGCGCGCCGCGAAAGCCCGTGATGCGCACGTCGCGGCCCGCGGCGGACAGGCTCTCTTGCAGCAGGCCTGTCAGAAATCCGACATCATCGTCGTCTTGCGCCTGTGCAGATGCTGGCAAAATCGTCCACGCCAGTAGAGCCGCTGTCACTATAGCAACAAAACGCCGCATCAGAAGGCCTGTCCGATGCCGATATACACCTGCACGCCGCGCCCCGTGTCGCCGCGCACCGGCAGGCCGACATCCAGACGCAGCGGGCCGACGGCGGTGTCGTAACGCACCCCAACCCCGGCCCCGGCATGCCAGTCCGCCGCGCCGCTGAACGCGCCGGTGGACACATAGCCCGCATCCGCAAAGCCCACGAGGCCGACATTCTCGCGCACCCGCGCGCGAACCTCGCCCGAGAGCGCGGCAAAGCCCTGGCCGCCCGAATCGACGCCATCAACCGTGACCCCAAGCGATTCAAAGGGTTGCCCGCGCACCGTGCCACCGCCGCCCGAATAGAAGAGATAGTTGCGCGGCGTGCGCGCGATCTCGGCGCCGATGACGGCGCCCAGCATCCCCCGCCCGGCAAGCACGATGTCGCCGTCGGCATCGAGCGCGTAATACCCGCGCCCGTCCAGCGTGACCTGCGCGCCGGACCCGGCATCGGCGATCCCCAGAAACGGGGTCGCCGTGGCTTCGACATAAAAGCCTTCGGACGCATCCAGCGGGTCGTCGCGGCGGTCCCAGATCACGCCGAGCGGCAGCGCGACGGTGCCGAAAGTCCGGCGAATGCTGCGGTTGACCCCGAAACGCGCGCGCTCGATCTGGAACTCGATCCCCGCCTCGGCGGTCAGGGTGTCCGAGAACAGGTGCGTGATCGACGCGCGAAGCCGCGCGCGTTCGGCCGCGAAATCGCGCTGGTCTTCGCTTTCGATCACCGCGCCCAGGCTGAGCGACGTGTCGGGGGTGAAGGTGGCGGGCCGTGTGAACTCGGTGCGCAGGCGGTAGTCGATCCCGCCGCTGCGCGCGCCGATGCCGCCGATCTCGCCTTCGATGCGGAAGCGCTCGGCGCCGCCCAGCAGGTTGCGATGCATCCAGAACGCGTTCAACCGCAGCCCGTCCTCGGTGTCGAATTCGGCGCCCGCGCCGATCCGCCGCGGCGGCGCCTCGACCACGGAAACCGAGAAATCGAGCGTGTCGTCCGGGTTGGGCGTCTCGGCCTCGCGCACCGCGACCGACGCGAAGGTGCCGGTGCGCCGCAGCCGGGTGGCGGCCTGCTCGACCGCCTGCGGGGAATACACCTCGCCCGTGGGCAGTCCGGCGATCTCGATGATGCGTTCGGGGCGCGTGCGGAGTTGTCCCTGCGGCGACAGGTCGCCGAAGCGCAGGCGCGGGCCGGGGGCGATGTCGATCTCGGCATCCAGCTGTTCGGCCCGGTGATCGGCGACGATCCGGTCGTCGGCGGTCTCGGCCTTGGCGTGGCCGACATCGCGCCAGCCGTCCACCGCGGCGCGCGCGGCGTCGCGCATCAATGCGCTCTCGGCGGTGCGACCGGGCGCAAAGCCCGCCGGCAGCTCGGTGCCTGGTGCCAGCGGCCCGATCTCGGCACGGCCGAACACGAACACCGGTCCGGGGGTGATCTCGACCTCGATCGCGCCGATGACCTCGGGCGGCGCCAGCGGCGAGATCTCCGCCGCCTCGCGCCCGTCGATGCGCACGCTGATCAGGGCCGAATAATGCCCGGCCTCATACAGCGCGCCGATGAGGCGGCCGTATTCGGCGCGCGCGATCGAGAAGACTTCGAGCGGGTCGGACAGCCCTTCGCGCTCGGCGTTGACCAGCAGCGAGGCGCCACGCAGCGCGGCGCGCAGCTCCGATCCGGCGCCCGGAGCGTCGAAGGACAGCGAGTCGAACGCGGCGGCAGGCGCCGCGACGGCAAGGGCCAACCCCACGCAGGTTGCGCCGAAGCGCAGTCTGTGCGCCATGTGTGGTGTCCGTTCCTGCGATCTTTGTGGCCGAAGCATCGCAGATCGGCATCATGTGAACAACACCCCAGGCCATGCGCCGGGGCGGTTTCGCCAGTGACGCGCGCATCCGGCGCTGACATATGCGTGAAACGCGCCGCGCGCGAAGGGTTGAAGCGCGGCGGAAAACGCCCATCCTGTGCAGGGCGTCAGCATCTCGGAGCCGCCATGTCACTCGTCACGACCGCAACGCCGCAGCGCACCAAACTCGAAGGCGGGCGCCGGTTCCGGATGGCCGCACCCTTCGAACCCGCAGGCGACCAGCCCACCGCCATCGCCGATCTGGTGCAGGGGCTGTCAGACGGGGATCACAGCCAGGTGCTGTTGGGGGCCACGGGGACCGGCAAGACCTATACCATGGCCAAGGTGATCGAGGAGACCCAGCGCCCGGCGATCATCCTTGCGCCGAACAAGACGCTCGCGGCGCAGCTTTACGGCGAATTCAAGGGCTTCTTCCCCGACAACGCGGTGGAATACTTCGTCAGCTATTATGACTACTACCAGCCCGAGGCCTATGTGCCGCGCAGCGATACCTATATCGAGAAGGAAAGCCAGATCAACGAGCAGATCGACCGGATGCGCCATTCGGCCACCCGCGCGCTGCTCGAACGCGATGACGTGATCATCGTGGCCTCGGTCAGCTGCATCTACGGGATCGGCTCGGTCGAGACGTATTCGGCCATGACGCAGGACCTCGGGGTCGGTGGCAGCTACGATCCGCGCAAGATCATGGGCGAACTGGTGCAGCAGCAATACCGCCGCAACGACGCCGCGTTCCAGCGCGGCAGCTTCCGTGTGCGCGGCGACGTGATCGAGGTCTGGCCCGCCCACCTGGAAGACCGTGCCTGGCGAATGTCGTTTTTTGGCGAGGAACTGGAGGCGATCACCGAGTTCGACCCGCTCACAGGTTCGAAATCTGACAGTTTCGACAAGATCCGCATCTACGCCAACAGTCACTACGTGACCCCGCGCCCGACGATGCAGCAGGCGATCAAGGGTATCAAGGCCGAGCTGAATGCGCGGCTGAAGCAGCTGATCGACGAGGGCAAGCTGCTGGAAGCGCAGCGCCTGGAGCAGCGCACCAATTTCGACCTCGAGATGCTGGAGGCGACCGGCGTGTGCAACGGGATCGAGAACTACTCGCGCTTCCTGACAGGTCGCGCGCCGGGCGAGCCGCCACCCACGCTGTTCGAGTTCATCCCCGACAACGCCATCGTCTTCGCCGATGAAAGCCACGTGTCGGTGCCCCAGATCGGTGGCATGTATCGCGGCGACTTCCGGCGCAAGATGACGCTGGCCGAGCACGGCTTCCGGCTGCCGTCCTGCACCGACAACCGACCCCTGAAGTTCGAGGAATGGGACGCCATGCGCCCGCAATCGGTCTTTGTCAGCGCCACGCCGGGCAAATGGGAGCTGGAACAGACCGGCGGTGTGTTCGCCGAGCAGGTGATCCGCCCCACCGGGCTGATCGACCCGCCGGTCGAGATCCGCCCCGTGGCGATGCAGGTCGACGATCTGCTGGACGAGATCCGCGCCACCGCCGCGCGCGACATGCGGGTGCTGGCCACGGTGCTGACCAAGCGCATGGCCGAGGACCTGACCGAATACCTGCACGAACAGGGCATCCGCGTGCGCTACATGCACAGCGACATCGACACCATCGAACGGATCGAGATCCTGCGCGACCTGCGGCTGGGCGCGTTCGACGTGCTGGTGGGGATCAACCTGCTGCGCGAGGGGCTGGACATCCCCGAATGCGGGCTGGTGGCCATCCTTGACGCCGACAAGGAGGGGTTCCTGCGCTCGGAAACCTCGTTGGTGCAGACCATCGGGCGCGCGGCGCGCAACGCCGACGGGCGGGTGATCATGTATGCCGACACGGTCACCGGCTCGATGGAGCGCGCCATGGCCGAGACCGACCGCCGGCGCGAGAAGCAGATCGCCTATAACGAGGCCCACGGCATCACGCCGCAGACCGTGCGCAAGAATGTCGAGGATGTGCTGGCCGGGCTGTGGCAGGGCGACACGGACATGTCGCGCGTGACGGCGAAGATCGACAAGGTGAAACCCGGCGCCAATCTGCAGGCCCATCTGGACGCGCTCAGGTCGGATATGCGCAAGGCAGCCGAAAATCTGGAGTTCGAGGAAGCCGCCCGGCTGCGCGATGAGATCAAGCGGCTCGAGGTGGTGGAGCTGGCCGTCGCCGACGACCCGCTGGCCCGCCAGTCGGCGATCGAGGCCGCGACCGACGAGGCGACGAGCCGCAAGGGCCGGTCGACCGCCGGGCGCCCCGGCCAGCGCGGCGGGGTCAAGCGCCGCCGCCGCTGAACGCCCGCTTGAAGCGGGCGCGCCATGGGATTACGTTTCGCACGCAAGACACGAGGACAGCCACATGGCCATCACGGCACAACAGCTCGAAACCCTGCTGCGCGAGGGGTTTCCCGCCGCACGGATCACCATCACCGACCTTGCCGGCGACGGCAACCATTACGCCGCCGAGGTGGTGGACGAGAGCTTTCGCGGCCTCAACCGTGTGCAGCAGCAACGTGCCGTCTACGCCGCGCTCAGGGGCAAGATGGATGGCAGCCATGGCGAACTGCACGCGCTCGCGCTGACCACCAAGGCCCCCGACTGACCGACCGTTCCAGAACACAGGACCCGCACATGACCGCCGAAGCCCAGATCCGCGAGACGATCGAGAAGAACGACGTGGTGCTCTACATGAAGGGCACCAAGACCATGCCGCAATGCGGGTTTTCCAGCCGCGTCGCAGGGGTGCTGAACTTCATGGGCGTGGAATTCGCCGACGTCAACGTGCTTGCCGACGAGGCGATCCGCCAGGGCATCAAGGACTTCTCGGACTGGCCGACCATCCCGCAGCTCTATGTGAAGGGCGAATTCGTCGGTGGCTGCGACATCATCACCGAGATGACGCTCTCGGGCGAGCTGGACCAGCTGTTCGACAGCAAGGGCGTTCAATACGACAAGGACGCCGCCGAAAAGATCCGCGAAGCCAACGCCTGATCCGGGCGCGGTTGGCGCGGCGCCGCTTTCGCGCTATGCGGTGCGCAAGCGGCGTGAGGGCAGGCGATGGCGGTTGGTGTGTTCGATTCGGGGCTGGGCGGGCTGACCGTGCTGGGGGCGCTGACCCGCCGCCTGCCACAGGTGCCGTTCGTCTATCTGGGCGATAACGCGCACACGCCCTATGGCACGCGTGACGCCGACGACATCTACGCGCTGACCTGCGCGGGGGTCGAGCGGCTGTGGTCCGAGGGCTGCGATCTGGTGATCCTGGCATGCAACACCGCCTCGGCCGCGGCGCTGCGGCGCATGCAGGAGCGTTGGGTGCCCGCCGACAAGCGCGTGCTGGGTGTCTTCGTGCCGCTGATCGAGGCGCTGACCGAACGGCAATGGGGCGACAACTCGCCCCCGCGCGAGGTCGCGGTGAAGCATGTCGCGCTGTTTGCCACGCCGGCCACGGTGCAGAGCCGCGCCTTCCAGCGCGAGCTGGCGTTCCGCGCCATCGGCGTGGATGTGGAAGCGCAGCCCTGCGCGGGCGTGGTGGATGCCATCGAACAGGGCGACCTGATCCTGGCCGAGGCGCTGGTGCACAGCCATGTCGAGGCGCTCCTGCGCCGGATGCCGCGCCCTGAAGCCGCGGTGCTGGGCTGCACCCATTACCCGCTGATGGAGGACGCGTTTCAGGCGGCGCTGGGCCCGCAGGTGCGCGTGTTCTCGCAGCCCGATCTGGTGGCGGCGAGCCTTGACGACTACCTGACCCGCCGCCCCGAGATGCTGGGCCCGGGCACCGAGAGCCGCTTCCTGACCACCGGCGACCCGGTCAATGTCGCGCGCAAGGCCACGCAGTTCCTGCGACGACAGGTTGCGTTCGAGCCCGCCTGAGCCCACCGACATCGACAAACACGTGAGACCCCGATGACCCACAAGATCGCCATTCTTGGCGCCTCCGGCTACACCGGCGCGGAACTCGTCCGGCTGATTGCCACGCATCCGCAGCTTGAAATCGCCGCGCTCACGGGCGAGCGCAAGGCGGGCATGACCATGGCGCAGGTGTTCCCGTTCCTGCGCCATCTGGACCTGCCCGCGTTGACCCGGATCGACGAGGTCGATTTCTCCGGCATCGATCTGGCCTTCTGCGCGCTGCCGCACGCGACCAGCCAGGCGGTGATCGGCGCGCTGCCGCCGAGCCTGCGCGTGGTGGACCTGTCCGCCGATTTCCGGCTGCGTGACGTGGCCGCCTATGAGAAATGGTATGGCAAGCCCCATGCCGCGCCCGATCTGCAGGCGCAGGCGGTGTATGGCCTGACCGAATTCTACCGCGACGAGATCCGCGCCGCGCGGCTGGTGGCCGGGACGGGGTGCAACGCGGCGGCCGGACAATATGCGCTGCGTCCGCTGATCGCCGAAGGGGTGATCGATCTCGATCGCATCATTCTGGACCTCAAATGCGGGGTGTCGGGGGCAGGGCGATCGCTCAGGGAAACCCTTCTGCACGCCGAACTGTCCGAGGGCACGAACGCCTACGCTGTCGGCGGCACGCATCGCCATCTGGGCGAATTCGATCAGGAATTCTCGGCGCTCGCCGGGCGGCCGGTGCAGGTGCAGTTCACGCCGCATCTGGTGCCGATGAACCGCGGGATCCTTGCCACCGCCTGGGTCGACGGCGATGGCGCGCGCATTCACGCGGTTTTGCAGGCCCGGTATTGCGCTGAGTCATTCTTGCATCTGCTTCCTTTTGGCACAGTGCCGTCGACTCATGATGTGCGCGGCTCGAACTTCGTGCATATTGGGGTCGCAGGGGATCGCGTTCCGGGCCGGGCCATGGTGGTGGTCGCGCTGGACAACCTGTGCAAGGGCTCGTCCGGGCAGGCCGTGCAGAACGCGAACCTGATGCTGGGGATCGAAGAAACCACGGGGCTCATGGGCGCGCCCGTCTTTCCGTGACGTGAGGCTGAGATGAAGACACTCAAGAAACGCCGCCGAATTCAGGTCATTTCCGTTGCCGTGGTCGCGCTTGCATTGTCGACGGCGCTGATCGGCTATGCGATGCGCGACGGGATCAACTTCTTCCGCTCGCCCTCGCAGGTCATGGCCGAACCCCCGGCCGAGACCGAGGTGTTCCGCATCGGCGGGCTGGTCGAGCCCGGCTCGATCGTGCGCGGGCAATCCGACACGGTGGTGTTCCGCGTCACCGACGGGCCGGCCTCGGTCGAAGTGCGCTACCGCGGGATCCTGCCCGATCTGTTTGCCGAAAACGAGGGCATGGTCGGCACGGGACGACTGGTCAATGGGGTGTTCGAAGCTCACGAGATCCTGGCCAAGCACGACGAGACCTACATGCCGCGTGAAGTGATGGAAGCGCTCAAGGCGCAAGATCACTGGCGCGCGAGCGGGGTCGAGCCCGAAAGCTGAGCGCGCGCGGAGGCCGTGGCCGGGTCGCAGGGGGGCTCAGGCGCCGCAATGAAAGCGAATATCGATCGCCCCGTCGTCCCCGGCGCCGACCTCGTGCCGGACATCGAGCGTTGCGCCGATGCTCCGGCAGTGCAGCGCTGCCAGTGCGAACTGCACCGTGTTGGCGCGCAGCGGGGGGCGCGGCTGGCGCGTGCCGAGTTGGCGCCACAGCGCGTCGTCGATCCGCAGGCGCTTGCCCTGCGCATCCAGCCGCCAACGCCCGGCCTGGTCGGGGCTGATCGTGATCGTGCCGCCGCGGACCAGCGCCGACTCCAGGCACTGGATCAGCAGGAAGGCAAGCTTCACGTCGCGCCGCGGCATGTCGCCGTCAATCGCCCACTCGATGCGAAGCGGGCGTCCCCGCGTCAGAGCGCCCAGGATCGAACGCACCTCCTGCGCCTTGATGCGCTGGTCGGCGCCGACTTCGCCGTAAGCCAGGCGGAAGAACCGCACCCGCGCCTGCGCCTGCGCGACGCTCTCGGACACCAGCTCGAGCTCGGCACCATCGCGTCCGCCGGCGAGTTCCAGAAGCTCCACGCCGTTGCCGATCGCGCCGATGGGGCTGATCAGGTCGTGGCACATCCGCGCGGCGATGACCGATCCCAGCTGCGTTGCAAGATCGTGGTCCGATGTCGCCGCGGCCGTCAGGTCAACCGTCATTCAGGGAGCCCTTGATGCCGTATCCCGCCAGTCTGTTCGAACCCGGTATGCTGGTGCGCAACCCGGCCGCGCCCGAATGGGGGCTGGGGCAGGTCCAGTCCCGTATCGGCGACCGTGTCACCGTCATGTTCGAAGAGCATGGCAAACAGGTGATCGATGTGTCGCATGTCCCGCTTGAACCCAGCCTTGAGGGGTGATCACATTTGTGTTGATGCTGCCGACCGTAACACAACCTGAACGTGAGTCAACAACGCCAGAATCCCGCGCGTGCTGGCGGCTGCGACCGCAGGCGCTTGCCTGAGCGATGGAAACAAATGGAGTCTTTCGTGCAGATTGTTTCCGGCGCACAACCGCTGCGTGATGCCTCGCTTGAGGTTCGGCTGGCGCGGGATGCCCTTGACCGGCGCGCAGCCCAGCGGCTGCGCTACCGCGTCTTCGTGACCGAGTTGGGTGCACGGGGTGCGATGGTCGATCATGCCGTGCGGCTGGAGCGAGATCGCTTCGACCGGGTCTGCGATCACCTGCTGCTGGTGGATCCGTGCCGCGACCCCGCAACGCTCGACCATGTCGTGGGCGCCTACCGGCTGCTGCCGGGCACGCGCGCGGAGCGGTTTGGCGGTTTCTACTCCGAGGCCGAATACGATCTGACGCCGCTCAAGCGGTCGCGGCGTCGGCTGCTTGAGCTGGGCCGGTCCTGCGTCGACCCCGCCTATCGCAACGGCCCGGCCATTCTGCTGCTGTGGAACGGGCTGGCCGATTACGTGCTTGCGCGCGGGATCGAGGTTCTGTTCGGGGTTGCAAGCTTTCACGGCACCGACCCGCAGGGGCTGCGCGTGCCGCTGTCGTGGCTGCATCATCACCACCTGGCCCCGCCGCCGCTGCGCGTGCGCGCGCGGCCCGAGCGGTTCCAGCGCATGGATCTGCTGCCGGCCGAGGCGCTGGAGCGCGAGGCGGCGCTGGCACAGATCCCCGGACTGATCCGCGGGTATCTGCGCGCGGGCGGGCATGTGGGCGAAGGGGCCTTTGTCGATCACGCCTTCAACACCGTCGACGTGGCGCTGGTCATGGACACCGCGCTGATGTCGGCCCGCCGGCGCGCGTTTCTTGCGCGAACGCCGCGCGCGGCGGCGCTGCCATGACATGGGGGACCGATGTGCCCCCGCCGGCCCACCAGGTGCCGCGCGCGCGCTGGGGCCTTGTGGCGCTGCGGGTGCTGGCCCTGGCGGCGCTGATCGGGGTGGGGCTGGCGGTGCATCTGACGCTGCGGCTGATCGAGCGGCCGCTTTTCGGGCTGCGCCGTCCGCTCAGCCCGTGGATCACGCAAGGCGTCTGCCGGCTGGCGCTTGCGATCATCGGGCTGCGGCTGCGGGTGACGGGTCGGCCGATGGGCGCGTCCGGCGCGCTGGTGGCCAACCATGTCTCGTGGCTGGATATCTTCGTGCTGAACGCGCTCGACCGGGTGTATTTCGTGGCGAAGGGCGAGGTCGCGCGCTGGCCGGTGATCGGGGTGCTGGCGCGGGTCACGGGCACGGTGTTCATCCGCCGCGACCGGCGCGAGGCCGCGCGTCAGAAGCTGTTGTTCGAGGCGCGGCTGCGCGCGGGGCAGCGGCTGCTGTTCTTCCCCGAGGGCACCAGCACCGACGGGCTGCGCGTGCTGCCCTTCAAGTCGACGCTGTTCGCGGCGCTGTTCGAACCCGGGTTGCGCGCGGGGGTGCATGTGCAGCCGGTGAGCCTGAGCTACCGCGCGCCTTCGGGGCGCGAGGCGCGGTTTTTCGGTTGGTGGGGGGGGATGGATTTCGCCGGCCATTTCCTGTCGGTGCTGGCGCAATGGCCGCAGGGAGGGGTGGAGGTTGTGTTCCACCCCCCTCGCGCGGTGGCCGATCACGCGGAGCGCAAGGCGCTGGCGGCGGCCTGCGGGGCCGATATCGCCGCGGCGGTGGCGGCGCGATTGCCGGAGGGCTGACGCTGGCGGCGGGTGCCGAAGAGCGCCCCCGAGCCGCGCCCACCCGCCCACCCTGCGCGCCTCGGGGGCGCGAGCGCGCGCAGGCGCGCGCTCACAGCATCCGGATGACGTCGCGGTCGATGGCCAGCATGTAGCCCTGGCGGGTGATGTTGCGGATCAGCACCTCGCTGACCAGCTGGTTGCCAAGCGCGTCGCGCAGCCGCTTGATCCGGGTCGCGCCGGCGGCCTCGTCGCACTCGGCCGGGTCGCGCCCCGAGATCATCGCCTCGAGCGCCGCGCCGCTGAGGATCTCGCCATCCATGCGCGCCTCGGCCAGCACCGACAGCGTCTCGATCGCGGCATCGGTCAGGCGGAACTCCATGTCGTTGAGCGCGACGGTCCGCGTCTCGCGGCTGATCACCAGCGACGACACCTGGATCCCGGCCTTCTCGACCTGCGCCATGCGCCTGTTGAGAACGATCAGCATCGTCACCAGCGCCAGCGACGTGATCAGCAGCGCCGTGGCAAACACCAGCAGCACGAAGATCACCAGCCGGTAGGAGCCCAGCGTCTCGGCAAAGGCGGTGCCCGACAGCGCGAGGATCTCGAGCAGCTTGATCTCGGCCTGCGTGGTCAGGTCCTGTTCGATGAAGATCCGCTCGACCCGCGCGTTGAACGCGCCGGCATCGGGCAGGGTGCGGAACAGGAACGCGGCCGCCACCAGCAGGATGGCGACGATCGCCACCATCCCCCAGATGACCGCGCGGCTGCCGGTGCGCGACAGCTCAGTTGCGGAGATGGATCGCTCCGGCACGCTCCCTCCGTTGTGCTAGCCCTTCGGGACCGAAGGTGGACTCGATCTGCAGCAAGGTCCAGCCATGCATTTCCAGAAGCGGCGCGGCATGGGCAGCGGCGGCGGCGCGGTCGCCGCAGGCCGCGGGCGGCAGCTCGACGATGCCGTATTGCAGCCGCAGCGGGTCGTCCTGCTTGGCCTTGTAGTCGGCGAAGCACTGCGCGGCCGCCGGCAACGCCGCAAGCATCAGGAAGCCCGCAAGGGCGAGGGTGCGAAACTGGGTCATTCTGCGACCATGTGATCCGGTGTGAACGTGGGTCGGGCGTGAGTCCGACCATCGGTCAACCCCGCAAGCAACGCAATAACGGCGCGGCCAGGGGCGCCGGTTATCCGATAACCTCGGCCTGCTATTGCGTGACCGGGGGCGATTGACGAGGCTTTCCGGGCAACCCGCACCGTGGTCCTTGCGCTGGCCTTGCGCTGGCCTTGCGCTGGCATTGCGCTGGCCGGTGCATCGCCGAAAGGAGACACGACAGATGCAGACCCTGTCCCGCGTCACGGGCTTGATGGCGGCTGCGGCAATGGCGCTCG